>Ga0206957_1037_pt1 | contig 37283 bp, 31 predicted proteins | sample Alteio_BWOrgHeat_32_FD_152975 | JGI IMG/M metagenome (GOLD analysis project Ga0206957, IMG submission 152975) | Enriched cells from forest soil in Barre Woods Harvard Forest LTER site, Petersham, Massachusetts, United States -... | ecosystem: Environmental > Terrestrial > Soil > Temperate forest >...
TTTCTGAAGGTGTGATCAGCAGCGATCGCATTATTAAAATGATGAATGTGGTAAATGGCCAGTTGGTTATTGACGGAAAGGGGATTTATTCCATTGAAAAATTCATTGTCGCGCGCAGGCTTATGTACTGGCAGGTTTACCTGCACAAGACCGTGATCAGTGCAGAAAATTTAATGGTGAATATTCTGAAACGGGCAAAAGAACTTGCCGGCAAAAATGTGGAATTGTTTTGTACGCCGGCTCTGCATGAGTTTTTATATAATAAATACAGCAAAGAAGACTTTATAAAAAACAAAAAGCTGCTTGAGACTTTTGCAGAACTGGATGATAACGACGTAATGACTTCGCTTAAAGTCTGGGCAAAACATAGCGATGTAGTTTTATCCCGCATGTGTGAAAGTCTCATGAATAGGCATTTATTTCACATTGAACTTCAGAAGCAACCATTCAGCGAGGATTTAATAAAAGGACTGAGAATAAAGGCAGCCAAAAAGTATAAAATTCCAGAAAAGGAAGCTTCGTATTTTGTTTTTTCAGGAGATGTTGCCAATGATGCCTATCGTACGGATAAGATCCGGATTAATATTTTATTCAAGGATGGTTCGGTGGTGGATATTGCCAATGCATCAGATCAGTTGAATATTGATGTCCTTGCCAAAACAGTTAAGAAGCATTATTTGTGTTATCCGAAAGAATTATAAAAAGAATCATTATAAAAATAAATGCCGGACAATTTAGTCCGGCATTTATTTTTTAGCTTATGTTTCTTCTTTACCTCTCCAGCTGAATGAATCCTTTAAATGGAGTTGTTTCTCCGTTAAGCTGTGTTGCAACAACAGTGTAATAATAAGTTCCGCTCGGAACTTCCTGTCCACTCATATTATGACCATCCCAGAAAATCTTTTCATTTGCTTTGTAAAACAGCTCAATACCCCATCTGTCATAAATATGGATCTCCAGCATGCTGTAACCATAAGCGCCAAGGTTGTAGGTGTCGTTTATTCCATCTCCGTTCGGACTGAACACATTCGGAAACACAAGGTCTTCCACAACAGTAATTTTTTGAGTCATTGAATCTATACAACCTCCGTTATCAACAATTTCTTTTACGTAGTATATACCGCTTTTTGAATAAGTATGGGTAGGATTCTGCAAAGTTGAGGTGGATGAACCATCACCAAAATCCCACAACCAGGTATTTCCTGCAGCGCTCTTGTCCGTAAATTGAGCTGCAGTATTGATTTTAGGATAGGAAGGAGAGTAAACGAAATTTGCGCCGGGATAAGGAGTAATAGTTACCGTATCACCAGCAGGAATGCTGTACACGCATCCTGCCGCATCTGTAAGTGTGTAGTATGGGATTTTGATACCCGTTCCTGTATAGGTATGAACAAGGCAGCAGGTGTCGCCATTATAGGCATTTCCATCTCCGTAATCTAACACATAACTAATTGTATTTATCAGGGTTACTTTGAAGTCTACAGTAAGAGGTATGCAACCTGATAGAGGACTTGCGGTATATGTTCCATTCGGCCCGTTAACGGTTATTAATTTGGGTTTAGTAATAGTATCTGTACAGCCGGCTGCATTCGTAACAATTAAGCGTACATCGTATTTTCCGGGTGCTACATAGGTGTTGAATGAGGAATCTTGCGTCGTGAAAGTTGCGCTATCTCCATCACCAAAATTCCATTTCCAGAAATTTATTGCCGAAACAGATTTTGTTGTGTCATAAAACGAGACTGACATAGGAGGGCATGATGATAAAGTGGCAGACGTTTTAAAGCCCATTACAGGTTTGTCAATTGTAATATAATTCACTTGCTTCAGTGTATCAGAGCAGCCGGTTGTAGAATCTATTGCTGCCAGAATAACAGTGTACGCTCCGTTGGATGAATAGGTGTGTGATGGACTTGCGGTATTATCCAGTGCAGTAGCATCACCATAATTCCAGCTGTATTTATTGGCGTTAGTTGAGTTGTTTGTAAAGTTAATATTTGTACCTGGGCAAGTAAGCTGGCTGCTTGACGTAAATGCAGCGACAGGCAATACAAATGTTACAATATTATTTTTTGTAACGGAACAGGTTCCATCTGAATTCGTGACGGCCAGTGTTACTGTATAAGTTCCGGCAGCTGTGTAATAATGAACAGGATATTGAACGTTGGATGTTTTTCCATCACCAAAATCCCAGGCCCAGCCTGTAGCAGCAGGATTAGTAACAGATGTATCACGGAACTGAACCTGCAAGCTGTCGCAACCGCTTTGACGTTTTATATAAAAGTCAGGAACGATATCGTAAACTTTTATAGTGTCAATTTTTACTACGCTATCCAGACAAGCATAGTTGTCCATTACATAATGCTTAACGGTATATAGGCCGGGAATTGTATAGGTGTGTGATGGAGTTAACGTTCCGAAAGAAGTAGATCCATCTCCAAAATCCCAGGAAGGGTTGTTTATTGTTCCTCCAGTTGTAAGATCTGTAAAGTTTACTGTAACAGGGTTGCATCCCTGGCTGCTTGGGGCAAGGGTAAACTGTGGCATTATATTTATTAAAGTAATCTGTAGTGAAGAATCCTTTTTACACCCAGAAGAATTATTCACTGCTGTAAGCGTTACGGTATAGGTGCCGGCACTTGGGTAAGTGTGGGCAACGCTATAGTTTATAGAGTCAAGCGGTGAACCATCGCCAAAATTCCAATACCATTTGTCGGCACCAAGCGAAAGATTTGTAAATGACCGCGCAAGTACATTCGAGCAGTTTAGCAATGATGAAAATTTCGGAACTGCTGGACTAATATGTATGTACGCTAATTTTTTTAATGTATCCGGACACCCTATATTTTTTACAATTAATTGAATGTCGAAGTAACCGGTGTCGCTATATAGGTGAGTGGTCACAGCTCCGCTGCCTCCTCCTTGTGAGCCCGCAGGTCCGGTTCCAAAATCCCAGGTCCACGAAGTTCCATTTACAGAAGCATCAGTAAACGTTACAGGAGTTAAGGCGCATGCACTCAAAGGTGATGCCGAGAATGCAATAATCGGTTTAGTGGTTACAATTATATCTGTCGGAATTTTTAAAATGGAAGTACAGCCATTTTTATTTACAATCGTTAACGTAACATCGTAAGATCCGGTGTTGTTATAAATATGTTGAGGATTGGTAAGAGTAGATGTATTATTAACTCCTGATGCAGGATCCCCGAAATCCCAGGAATAGGATACAATAGGTGCGCCATAACCAGGACTGCTTCCCGAACCATTGAAATTTACAGTTAATGGGACACAACCTTGTGTTACATCGGAAAAGAAGTTTGCATTGGGAAGCTGAATGTCAATGTAATTTAGTTTGGTTATACTATCAACACAGCCCGCTGTAGTAGTTACGATAAGTTTAACGCTGTCGTTTCCGCTGGTTGCATAACTGTGTGTTGGGTTTTGAAGATTAGATGGTGTATTACTGTCACCGAAATACCAGGTCCATTTTGCCGCGCCAACGGTATTGTCGGTAAACTTAACGTTAAAGGGTACGCTGCATGCGTGTGTTGTATCAGCTGAAAAATTAATTACAGGTTTTGGATTAACAACGATATAAGCATTTTTTACAAGAGAGTCAGTACAGAGTCCGGCAAATGTTACTGTAAGTTTTACTTTATAAGTTCCGGCAGCCGCATACAAATGGTTAGGATTTTGCGCTGATGAAACTCCGCTCCCGTCACCAAAGTCCCAGCTCCATGCAGTTGGTGTTGGACTTGTAAGGTCACTAAAGCTTGTTGTAGTGCCAATGCAAAAAATAGTATCTGAGGCTTTGAATGCGACACTTGATGCGCCAAGAACTGTCATTGTTGAAGTAGCTGTTTTAGAACAGCCTCCGGAAGTACTTGCTGTCAGAGAGACTGTATACGTCCCGGCCGTAGTGTAAGTATTTGAAGGGCTCGTTGTTGTTGAAGTGTGCGTATCGCCGAAATCCCACTTGTAAGTTATAGAGCCTGTTCCTGTTGTTGTATTGCTAAAGTTAATGGTTGAAGGAGCTTTACAGCCGATCGTTGGAGAAGGTGTAAAAGCCGGGGCAAGGTCTGATGATACTACTTTTATACTTGCGGGTTTTGTGATTGAGCCTTTACAACCGTTAACATCTGTAATAACAAGAGTCACATTGTAACTGCCGGAGCCATTATACGTGTGCGTTGGATTCTGGGTTGTATTATTAAACCCATCTCCAAAAGCCCAACTCCATGCATTAATAGCCCCTGAGCCAGGCGTCGATTGATCGGTAAATTTTGATGTAAAAGGGAAACAACCTGAAGTGTCAGCTGTAGTGAATTTAGCAGTTGGATTACTGAAGACCGTAATCGTCATTGTTTTTGTATTTGAACTTCCTCCATTTGAAGCAATAAGTTTTACGGTATATGTTCCGGCCTTATTATACGTTGCAGTTTGAGGAGCAAGTGTAGTAGTCGTATTGGTATTCAGGTTCCCAAAATCCCAGCTGTATGAAGTTGCGCCTGTTGAAGTATTTGTGAAAACCACAACAAGTGGACTACAGCCCTGTGTTTTATTTGCAGTGAAGTTAGCGACCTGCGCTTTCGCATATGAACAAAAACACAATAAAAAAAGTGTTTGAAGCAGGAAACGGGTACATTTTACCATAAGTAAGAAAATGGTTGGTTATAATTTACCAAATGTACGAAAAAAATCTTTGATTGTTTGATAATCAATCTTTTAGCTTCAGAGTATGCCCCATTTTATCCCGTTTGGTCTGGAGGTAAAGTTTATTATGGACATTCGATTGAATTTCTATATGGATATTTTCAACTATTTCCAGGCCATAGCCTATAAGCCCTGCGCGTTTTTTAGGATTATTAGTAAGCAGGCGGAGTTTACTTACACCTAGGTCACGTAAAATCTGTGCTCCAACTCCGTAGTCACGCTCATCCATCTTGAAGCCGAGTTCCAGGTTAGCTTCTACGGTATCTCTGCCTTCTTCCTGTAGTTTGTAGGCTTTTAATTTATTCAGTAATCCAATGCCACGTCCTTCCTGGTTCATATAAACAATTACTCCTTTGCCTTCTTTTTCAATCATCTCCATTGCTTTTTGAAGCTGAGGGCCGCAATCACAACGACATGAACCGAAGATATCACCTGTTAAACAAGACGAGTGAACACGTACAAGAACTGGTTCATCTTTTTTCCATGTACCTTTTATTAAGGCCAGGTGTTCCTGGTCTGTTGTTGTTTGTTTGTAAGCAACCAATTCGAAATTGCCCAATGAGGTAGGCATTTGAACTTTTACTTCACGTTCAATAATTGTTTCTGTACTTAAGCGATAGGCTATAAGGTCTTCTATGGAAACTATTTTGAGGTCAAATTTTTTGGCGATCTGGAGTAATTCAGGAAGTCTCGCCATTGTCCCGTTTTCATTCATAATCTCCACTAGCGCACCTGCGGGTTCTGTTCCGGCAAGACGTGCAAGATCTACCGTTGCTTCTGTATGCCCCGCTCTCCGTAATACGCCTCCATTCTTGGCTTTCAGAGGGAATATATGTCCGGGTTTGCCGAACTCTTCCGGTTTAATAGTTGGATCAATAAGCGCCTGCATTGTTTTTGCACGATCGTGTGCAGATATTCCTGTAGTGCATCCATGACCTTTTAAATCAATTGAAACAGTAAACGCGGTCTCGTGTTCCGATGTATTATTGCTTACCATCATTTCCAGTCCAAGCTCTTTTACTTTTTCTTCTGTAATGGATGCGCAGATTAGTCCCCTGCCATGTGTCGCCATGAAATTAATGACATCAGGGGTGACATTCCGTGCAGTTGTGATAAAATCTCCTTCGTTCTCGCGGTCTTCACTGTCGACAACAATAATAACCTTACCTTTTTGAAGGTCGGCAATGGCTTCCGGAATTGTATTTAATTGAGATGACATTTTATGTATTGAATTAGCGCTGCAAAGCTACAAAAATAAGGGCAGTTAACAATGTAAACGCACGTAATCCTGCTGTTTCAGCTCATTGAGACAGAATGCTTTTGTAAAAATTAAACAGATTGAGACTTATTATATTATTGTCGAAATGATCTTTGATAAGCTGTACAGCATTTTGCCCGATTGATTTATACAATTCAGGATTATTTACACATAAACTAATATGGTCTGCAAATTCTTCAGCAGTGTTTGCGATCAGGATGTTTTTTTTGTGTTCATAGGGAACACCTTCAGCACCAATGGTTGTAGAAATAATTGTTTTTCCGCAAGCCATTCCTTCAATAATTTTCACCCTCATTCCGCCGCCCGCAAATAAGGGGACAAGCATAATTCCCTTTGATTGCATAAATTCAAACTGACTTTTTACTTCACCAACAACTACAATGTTTTTTTTATTAAGTCTGATCAGCCAGTCAGGCATAAAGCGTCCGGCTAAGTACAATTTAACAGAAGGTTGTTGTGATATAACTTTTCCCCACACGTTTTCAATAAGCCATTTTACACCTTCTATATTCGGCCCCCAGTTCATTGCTCCTAAATGAAACGCAGAAGGAAATTCCTGTTTTGTTGTTCCACTTATTTCGAAATTTTTAAGGTCAAGTCCAAACGGGATAGTGATAATAGGTTTAGTGCAGCCAGCGAGTTTAAATATTTCAGCATCGTCTTCTGTAATAGTTGCAATGGCATCATAGCAGTTAATCATTGCTAGTTCGTATGTTTTTAGCCTCTCAGCGAGAAAGTTCAGATACCATTTTGCAAGAGGATTCTTACTATTCTCTGCGCTACGTTCCCATATTTTATATTCCGTATTATGTGAACGTAAAACAATTTTTGCTTTTGTATACTTTCTGATTGTATTCACGTAAGGCGCCATATAAAGCGTTTCCAGCTGAACAATATCAAACGTGTTTTTTTTTAATATTTCAATGAGTCTATTGTCAAAAGTTTTAGAATAAAACCGTTTTATATTGTACGATTCTTTTTTGAAAAGATTAATAAAGGCGTCAACCGGTTTGATTCTTGTATCAATAAAGACAGCTTCGGCCTGAGTTTTATTTTTATATGCTTCCGTAAGATGCGTTTCATTAAAATGGTGTTTATATGTACTTACGGACAGTATTTTTACATCTGCACCAAGCTTTAATAATCCTTCTGTCAGCATATGCATAGCCAGCGAACCTCCGTCAGAAGAAGGAAAGGGGACTTTGCTGCATAGTTGGAGAATGTTCAAGATGTGACCGAATTTTTTGATTGTTTGGTAAAGAGTTTTTTAATCCTTGTAAAATACGTGTCAGAATCAAAAAGGGCAGAATCGGCCGTTGCTTTATAAGTGAGGAATATTCCGATTGGCAGAAGAATTGCCGGAGCAAGCCACATACCTTCGTAAGCTGGTAGTTTTCCTTCTTTAACCAGTTTTTCTCCCATAATCGAAATAATATAAAATATAAGAAAGAATACTATAGAGACAACTGCCGGCATTCCCAAACCTCCTTTACGAATAATTGCTCCAAGAGGTGCTCCGATAAAAAATAAAATCAGGCAGGCAATTGATAATGTGAATTTTTTATGGTACTCCACTTCAAATCTCCTGGTGGTTTGCTGAACTTGCTCTTGTTCTTCTTTGGTTGTTTCTGCATATGTTTTTACTGAGCGGGCAATGTTTGTGGCTGTTTCCAAAACACGCACTTTATCTACAAGAGGAATCGTTGCGTAGTAGTCAGATGCAATAGCTTTTGTTTTCAAAGAGTCAGCCGCCATATTATATTGCGTAAAGCGCGAAAAATAATTATTGTTTACTTGTAATGCTGTCTCAGCACCTTTGTTTTTCGCTTTTATTTTCATTGAATCCAATGCCTCTTTTAACTGAGAAATATTCAACATCTGGTAATTGTTTTTAAAGAGGCCTTCATCCGTTTTATTCATTTTAAAATCCGAAAGATCTAAACGAATAATCTCTTCTTTAAAACGGTCTCTCATTAATGGACGTGTTCTTTGCTGGTTCACATCATTTAGCATGTCTTCATACCTGTAACCGTTATAGAGGGTAATGATCATCATGTTATTTTCAGAGATTTCCATTTTGCCGGAATCTGCAAAGGCAACTTTGTTGTTCCCCTGCATTGTTGTGTGGTCATATATCACCACATCTTTCAATAGCTTTCCGTCTTTTGACTTTCTTCCGACACGAATACTGTAACCATTGATTCCATTGTAAAAAATTCCTTCTTTTATATTTATGGAAGGTTTGGAATGAGTGATGTCGAAGAGCATCGACTGCATTTTGAGATTAGCTTTAGGTAATTCAACATTGGAGAAATAAAATGCAGTCGCACTTATCAGAACAGATGTAATAGTTAAAGGCATCATGATTTTACTCAATGAAAGTCCGGCGGATTTCATAGCCACTAATTCGTAATTCTCCGCCAGGTTGCCGAAAGTCATAAGTGAGGACAGGAGTATTGCAAGCGGCAAACCCATGGGAACAAGGGTGACACTAACATAAAATAAAAATTTGCCAAGTATAATCCAGCTCAATCCTTTTCCAACTAGGTCATCAACATATACCCACAAAAACTGCATCAGCAATACAAATATTGAAATGCAGAATGTCGCAAAAAACGGACCTATATATGATTTCAGTGTGAAGCTGTAAAGGGTCTTCATATTTGCAAAGATAAGAAAACGTTGTTGCCTAATTTTTGTTGTAGGGTTTCAATACATTTTGCTGCAAATGCGCCTGATCTGCTTTTTTGTGATAAGGAAGTTTTTTGAGCCATAGTTTCATCGCCTGCCAGTGAATCAGTGTGATCACTTTAAGCGTAATGAATGGAAAGCGAATACTGTACCAAATTAAGTTAGCGTTGGATAAATTCTTTTTTGTCCCGGTTAATGTGCTGATAAAAAAGCGTTTTCCCTGTTCGTAGTCGTCAATGCGGATATTGAGCTTTTCATTCGGGATACTTATATTAAAGTCAAAATCTGTATCCATATTGCTGAAAGGAGAAACGTAGAATAATTTTTTTGTACGGGCTTTAAAAGTATTTTCTGAAAATTGGTCCAAACCTAAAAAGTAGGGTTTCTGTTCCATAAAAGTATTACCGATTTCAGGAACACAGCAAACGGCATTGTTTTGTTCGTCGAAACAGAAATAAAATGATACAGGATTGAATTGATAACCGAATGTACAGAGATTGGTGAGCAACATGATCTTGCCATTTTTAAAATCAATTCCGTTTTGTTTCAGGTAATCCAATAGATGTTGTTTTACATTTTTTAAAGTGTCCGGATTTTCTGCTGGTAATTGTAAATGATCTTTCTCCCGGAAATTGAAAATATTGAATTTGTTTCTGCTCATCAACCATAATTTTCCTGTAAGCGAATCTATTTCATCCAGGTCCAGGTAAAACATAAATACATCATAATTGAACTTGTTTGGCTTGGGCTCCAAACGGTTATGCATTACGAGACATCTGTATAAGCAGGAGTTCATTTATAGATTTTGGCAAAGTGTGTATGCTGATAATAATGCATCTTCGTGAAAACCATAACGAAAATAACTTCCACCAAAATAAACCGGACCATTTTTATTTAGTAACGATAACTCTTTTTGAGCATTCATTGCATCTACATCAAACAAGGGATGGGTGTAATTAATTTGCCTGATTATTTTTTTAGTGTCGATCCGTTCATGATCATTTATGGAAACAAAATAATTTTTCTTTTTAGAGACATGCTGCAGGCTGTTCATCCAGTAAATAGTTGATGGCTGTGCATTAGTGCCAATTCTGTAATTCCATGACGACCATACACGTTTCAATTTTGGCATTACGGATTCATCTGTATGAAGTGTCGCGATATTTTCCTGGTAATGGAAGATTTTTAACAATCTTTCTTCATCCGATGTTGGTTGTGAAAGTAATTGTAGTGCTTCATCTGCATGACAGGCAATAATAACTTTGTCAAATTCTTTGCGCGTCCCATTTTTGCTTATGACAGTTGCTTTTCCATTTTCACGGATAACCTGGACTGCAGCATTATTAACTTCTATTTTATTTTTGACGGGTTCACTGATTTTATCTCTGTATGATTTACTTCCATTTACTACAGTATACCATTGGTGTTGCGTATTCAATCCCAGGAAACCATGGTTTTTAAAAAAGCGTACCAGTGTTACTGCCGGAAATTTTAACATCAGATCCATTGGAGTTGACCAGACTGCTGAACTCATGGGGACAAGGTATTTCTGGAACATATCATCTCCAAAATTCATTTCTTTCACATATTGCTCCAATGAATAATTCGCATATTTTGGATCATCAAGAATTTTTATACTTTCTGAATTAAAGCGGTTGATTTGTTTGAGCATTGCAATATGCTTGCTGCTGAAAATGTTTTTTCGCTGAGCAAATAAGCCATTCAAGCCAGAACCAGAGTATTCAAGTCCGCTCGGCAAATGTTGCACGCTGAAAGACATGTCTGTTTTTTTTGTGACAACATTTAGTTCTTTGAAGAGCTGAGTAAGCAGGGGATAGGTGACATGATTGAATACCATGAAGCCAGTGTCTATGTGAACTGGATTGCCGTCTTCGTCAATAGTTACGGTATTTGTATGACCACCAACGTAATCATTCTTTTCATAAATGGTGACATCATATTTTTTGTGGAGGTAATGAGCGCAGCCCATGCCCGCTATTCCGGATCCTATTATAGCTAGTGTTTTCATTTTACCACGGAGACATGGAGAGACTATTCTTTTGGAGGTTTGCCATATTCTTCGGTTACAAGGAAAATGAAATTTTATTAACTCTGTGGTTAATTTTTATTTTTAAACAAATAATGACTCACCATCCACTCTTCACCATTATTGTATCCCCACAATTCAGCACAGGCCATGTAGAATATTCTCCAGTAAACCCACCATTTCAATGCTTCGGATTTTCCATATGTTTCTTCAAACAGTGGAATGATTTTGCTTTTATTTTTATCCATATTAGACAACCATGCCTCGGATGTTTTACTGTAATGCATTCCGCTGACCCGCCAATGCTGCTCAATCTGAAAATTTTCGTTGAAGTATAGCAATAAATGATCACTTGGCATGATTCCGCCTGTGAAAAAATACTTACTCATCCAGTCACTTTCGTCTTTCACTTCAAATTTGTAAGCAAAATCTTTGTGCGTAAAAATATGGACGAAAAGTTTTCCGTTTTTATTCAAAAAACCGGATACTTTTTCAAGCAATTTTTCGTAATTGCGCATGTGCTCAAACATTTCCACCGATACGACCCGGTCGAATTTTTTATCAATGCTGAAATTGTTTATGTCAGCAGTAATAACTTCCAGGTTTTTAATTCCTCTTTGTTGAGCTTGCCCATCAATGTATTCTTTTTGAGTTTTAGAATTGGAAACAACTGTGAAGCTGCTTGCCGGAAATTTTTGAGCCATAAATAGAGATAATGATCCCCATCCGCAACCCAGTTCCATCACTTGCTGTCCGTCTTTTAATTCTGCACGTGAACAGGTTAATTCAAGCATATCGTGCTCAGAAGTATCGATATCACTGACACCTTTGTTCCAATATCCACTGGAATATTTTAAATGTTTACCTAAACATAATTTGTAAAATTCGGTCGGAACTTCGTAATGCTGTTCGTTAGCAGCCTTTGTTTCAACTGCAATCGGAGAGTTTTTTAGTTCCTCAAATAATTTCATTAAATGCTGCTGATTGACTTCAATGTTTCCATGATCTTCATCTTTCAGCCGCTGAGTCAGTAGCTTGCGGATACCTTGACGTAAAAGGAAATCGGGGATTAAATCTTTTTCAATTAAATTGTCGTACCACATTTTTTGCTACTAAATACAGTTAAGTTTTCTTAGGTTAGCTAAGACTTAGTGTTTTTCTTAGTGCTGAGCTATTTTTTCTTAAACCATGGAACAAACACACTCGTAGTCCGTTGGTATTCTTTGTACAGGTCGCCTTTAGAGCGCAGGGATTGTTCTTCAGTCAATGGAATACCAGTAAGCTTGAAGATCAGGTACAGCATGGTAAGCGGACAAAGTATAGAGATCCAGCCATAAGGTGAAGCTAATGCAAACGTAAAATAACCTACCCAGATCATCCATTCAAAAAAATAATTAGGGTGACGGGAGTAATTCCACAAACCAGCCTGGCAAACTTTTCCTTTATTTGAAGCGTCATTTTTAAATTTTTTTAATTGGGCATCTGCCGTGGCTTCACCAATAATGGCAATCAGCCAGATCACGAAACCAATTTTTTCCAGGATCGACAATTCCGGAGAAGTATTCATGCAGATAATAAAAAAAGGAATGGCTAAATAAATGTTGGATGCAGCCTGCATTTGAAAGAATCCGAAAAATTTACGGTCGGGATGCGGCTGCCATTCCTTACGCAGCTGTTTGTAACGTCCTTCTTCTTCTTTCAGGTGCGAACCAACGCGGATTAGCAGGTAAATGCCAAGGCGCGAGCTCCAGATAATAACCATGCTGCAAATAAGCGCTTTCCGGATGTCAAAACCAGAACCTAGCAGATAACAAACCACTGCTGTGATCCCGAAATTAAATGCCCAGAAAATGTCTACAACTCCGGCGTTTTTTATCCTGTAAGCCCAATACCAGACAATGAGCATTACCAAAGAGCAGGCAACAAATGATGTGAGTACCATTTGTAAAAGAACATGTTTATCCATTTAGCTGGTTTTTGATTGAGTTTTTAGTTTTCTTTTTTTGTTAAAATAACTGAAACCATATCCTAAAACTATCAGAACAAGAAAATGCATAAGGTAGGATCGTGACAAACCATCCGAATGAACAAATGTGAAAAATCTGTTCCAGCGTGCTGTGCCCATAAATCCGTTCTTCCATGACATCCATATAAATACTGGTTTACCAACAATATGATCCTCCGGGACAAAACCCCAATAGCGTGAGTCAGCCGAGTTGTGGCGGTTATCTCCAATCATAAAATAATAACCAAGCTTAAATGTGTAATGATCATTTTGTTTTCCATTGATAAATATTTTTCCGTCTTTGACCAAAAGTTTATTTCCTTCATAAGCAGTAATAATCCGGTCATACAAAGCAATATTTGTAGTATCTAGTTTTACAGTTGCTCCTTTTTCTGGCATAACAAGTGGACCGAAATTATCTACATTCCATTTGTAGTTTGGACTGTGTGGAAATATACGTTTGTCGTATTCTCCGCTATCACCAATCAAAGGAGTAACTGAAGCAACATTGGGTAGTGATTTAAATAATTCGACCTTGTCATTGGGAAGTGTGATTATTAATGCTCCAGGTATGCTTCTGTTATCTATTGGTTCAGTAATGTCAAATTTGTCAAGCGTTTTTGGTGCGAAACCTAAATCATCTTTTGTTTTTACGATGTAATGGTGTTGCATCGTTTGTGCAATATAAGATTGTTTCCCATTTATGTAAAAAATACTTTTTTTAATCGTAAGTGTATCGCCGGGAATAGCAATACAACGTTTTACATAGTTCTCCCGTTTATCAGGTGGTCGTGCAATGATATCTCCAAAAGTTTCAGGATTTGCAAGCATTAATTTTTCTGCCTGCGTATAGGTGATGTTTCTTTCGTCTGCAATCTCCCGCACAATCTGGTAATAACTTTGATTTTGCATATTAAGTGCAACAGTATCTCCATCAGGATAATTGAATACTACATAATCATAATTTTTTACTTTACCCAAACCCGGTAAGCGCCAATACGGAAGCTTGATCCACTCTAAGTAGGATCGGGTATCTTTTGTAAGAAACATCGTATGGTGTGTAAACGGAAATGCAAGCGGTGTATTCGGAACTTTGGCGCCGTAACTTACTTTACTGACAAATAAATAATCCCCAACCATCAATGATTTTTCAAGTGAAGAAGTCGGAATAGTAAATGCTTCAATAAAAAATGTACGGATGATGGTCGCCGCAACAACAGCAAACAAGCCCGCATCAACCCATTCGGAAGACCAGGAACGTTTTACTTTTGTATAATCAACAGGGCCGGTATATTTAAGGTCTTTACTATAGCCCATATAAGGTAAATAGACAAACCACAAAACAGCGCCTAGAAATTTTTCAACCCAATTCTTTTTGCCAAAGTTTTCATAGAGTTGATACAACATGATCCACCACATAATAAAACTGACTGTTGGAACCATAAAAAGCAACAGCCACCACCAAGGACGTTTGATTATTTTCAGAAGAATAAGAACATTGTAGAAAGGTATATATGCCTTCCATGCCGGTTCCCCATACACAACAAAGAACTTAGACAAACCCAGAACCGTGGGGATATAGGATATGATCAGAAAATAAACAAAAGGAGTCATAGTGAATTAAGAATTAAGAATGTAGAATTACGAATTTCATTTCTCATGTTAACTTTTTACTTAGAACTTCGAACCGGCGACTTCGAACTCGTTTTATATATTCAATAAATCCTTCATTCCATAAATTCCTTTTTTACCTTTTACAAATTCGGCAGCTAAAACGGCACCGAGAGCAAAGCCTTTGCGGCTGTGTGCGAGGTGTGTGATTTCTATGTAATCAACTTCAGAAGAATAACGAACGCTGTGTGTGCCGGGAACTTCATCAATACGTTTGGAAACAAGCTCGAGTTCTTCAGGTTTGCTTGTTATATTGTTTACCCATTTCGTTTTACCTGGCATGTTTTTTAAAACTCCTTCGGCTAAAGTAATTCCTGTTCCGCTTGGAGCATCTTTTTTATGAACGTGATGGATCTCTTCCATTGTTACATTGTATTCTTTATGCGGGTTCATCAGTCTGGCAAGCTGCTCATTCAGCTGAAAGAACAGGTTTACTCCCACGCTAAAGTTAGAAGCCCAGAATAAGGTCTGATTTTTTTCTTTGCAGACTTTTGCTACTTCATCCCAATTTTTGAGCCAGCCAGTTGTGCCGACAACAACCGGTACTCCAGCATTAAAACATTTATAAATATTAGCAATAGCGGTATCAGGTGTAGTAAATTCAATGGCTGCATCACATTTTTTTAATTCATCAATAGAAAAAGAATCTGCATTGTGCATATCCACAATTAACCCGATTTCATTTTTGCGTTCAAGGGCAATCTTCTCGATCTCTTTGCCCATTTTTCCATAACCGAATAAAGCAATCTTCATAAGTTAAATTTCGTTTTTTTGGACAAGCAAAAGATGTCCGGTATGTTAAGAATTGTTAAGCTGTAAAGTTAGAATTTAAGGCTGATCCCAATACCTGTTTTAGGAAGATTATTTTGGGCAGTATAAAGCAGGCTTGGCTGAATCCGAAGAGATAAATTATCGCTTACATCAAATGTAAACATATGGGCATCTACCGCAGCATCTACAATATTTAAAACATAAATGGCAGCCATACCTATTACAGCAAGATTTCTGTAACGTTCGTAATCATTTTTTACGGTGAGTAAATTATCATCCGTGTAAAGTGTGAGTGAGAGATCTTTTTTTTGTTCAACACCAGACGGATCTACATGAGTTAACCTATACCTATATTCATCATCAAACTGCTTATATCCATCTTCATTTATTTTGAAAATATAACCCAGGCCTACAAATGCTGCATAGATCACAGGAACTTTCCAGTACTTCTGGTTATAAACCTGGCCAGCACCGGGCAAAACAGTAGAAAGCAGCGTAGCATGCTTAGGATTTTTTTTTATTTCTTTTGCCTTGATCGTATCATGACGAAGAAGCAAAGAAGAACCGGAGCTGTCTTTTTGCGCCAGGCAGTTAATTGAGACTAAAATAAAGATTAAAGCAATTGTTCTCACGATCAGAGAATATCGAGCTGGGTTAAGATGCGTTCAAGATCTTCGTCGCTGGTAAAAGGAATCACAATTTTTCCTTTTCCGCTGCTTTGCCTGCGTAATTCAGCTTTTTTTCCGAATGTGACCTTGATACTTTCATTGACCTTTTTCAGTTTATCTGAAAGGGGAGAAGCAGAAGATTTTTTTATCCGTCGCAGCGACTCCGGTTTTTTATTTTGCCAGCGCGCCAGGTCTTCTACATCACGTACCGACAAATCTTCGGTAAGGATCTTATTGTAGATTTCAAGTTGGGTTTCGGCTTTATCCAGATTTACGATAGCGCGGGCATGACCCATAGTGATCTTGTTTTCACGGATCCCTAATTGTATTTCAGCTGGTAATTTTAATAAACGAAGATAATTTGCAATAGTAGAGCGTTGTTTACCCACTTTTTGACTTAATGCTTCCTGTGTAAGTCCGCATTCATCCATCAAACGTTTGTAACTGATAGCTATTTCAATTGCATCCAGGTTTTCCCGCTGGATGTTTTCAACCAATGCCATTTCCAGCATAGCCTGATCATTGGCAATGCGTACGTAAGCCGGAACAGATGTTAAACCAGCAACCTGTGACGCTTTAAAGCGGCGTTCGCCGGAGATCAATTGATATTTATCGTAACCTACTTTGCGAACCGTAACGGGTTGTATAATTCCAAGCGACTGAATAGATTCGGCAAGTTCGGCTAATGCTTCTTTCTCAAATTTTGTACGTGGTTGAAACGGGTTCGCTTCAATCTGCGACACAGGGATCTCTGCTATTGAACCTGCGACAGGAGTAATCCCTTCCACTGATTTTGAGGAAGAAGTAATATCCGTCTTGGCATCTTCAAGAAGTGCACTAAGTCCTTTTCCTAATGCATTGCGTTTGTTGGTACTCATTGATAATTTAAAATTGATAAAAAATCACATTAATGAAACATAAAAAACACGAATCTACGAATACTGACACATTCGTAAATTCGCGTCTTTTTAGTATTTCGTTGAACTTAGTTCTCTTCAGTAATATTAATGATTTTTTCCGACTCAGAGAGCCTTGTAAGCCCGTTTTTTTGCAGTATTTCGCGGGCAAGGTTCAGGTAATTTACGGCACCTTTACTGCTCGCATCGTGCATAATTATTGTTTCTCCGAAGCTTGGAGCTTCACCTAATTTAGTATTACGCTGAACGATAGTATCAAATACCATATTCTGGAAATGGGTCTTTACTTCTTCCACTACCTGGTTGGACAAACGAAGACGAATGTCGTACATAGTAAGTAATATACCTTCTATTGAAAGCTCGCTGTTGAGGCGGGATTGAACTATTTTAATTGTGTTCAGCAGTTTGCCAAGTCCTTCCAATGCAAAATACTCACATTGTACAGGAATGATCACCGAATCTGCAGCTGTTAAAGAGTTTACTGTGATCAAACCCAATGAGGGAGAGCAGTCTATAATGATGAAATCGTAATCGTCTTTTATCTTAGCCAGCGCATGGCGCATTTTTTTCTCACGGCTTGGCAGGTTGATCATTTCAATTTCAGCTCCAACAAGGTCAATGTGAGCCGGAAGCAAATCCATATTAGGTGTTGATGTATTCAATATGACGCTGGACGGTTCAATTTCGTCAATAATGCATTCGTAAATACTCGCCTTTACATTCCGCGGATCAAAACCAACACCAGAAGTAGAGTTTGCCTGAGGATCAGCATCAACCAGGAGTGTTTTATACTCCAGCACAGCCAGACTTGCAGCCAGGTTAATTGCTGTTGTTGTTTTTCCTACTCCGCCTTTTTGATTGGCTATTGCGATTATTTTTCCCATTTCCTTTTAGTTTTTCTTTGGTTTAAGCAAGCCTGGTTTTGAATTCGTAATTTTTTGTTTCACTTATGTTGAATAATGTCAATCTTTTTCCGGCGCGTTGGAATTTTCTAACGGCTTCATCGTGATCTATTTTAATAGGTTCAAATGTATCGTAATGCATCCCGATAACATTGCTGCAATTAATCAGGTCGCAGGCAATGATCGCGTTATCTATTCCCATCGTGAAATTATCTCCGATAGGAAGAAATGAAAAGTCAAGCCTTCTATAATCTCCGATCAGTTTCATGTCGAGTGTAAGTGCGGTATCGCCCGCATAATAAAAATTTCCTTCTGTTGATTCAATGATAAATCCCATTGGATTTCCGCCATAAGATCCATCTGGCATGCTGCTGGAATGTTCAGCTTTCACACATTTAACTTTTCCAAATTCAAGCATCCATTTTCCGCCTGTATTCATCGGATGGGCTTTTTTTATACCTTGTTTCTGCAGCCATACATAGATTTCATAGTTTGCAATTACAGTAGCACCGGTAAGGTTAGCCAGTTCTACTAAATCGGCCGTATGATCGTAATGGCCATGAGATACAAGTATATAATCAGCTTTGATTTTTGTTATGTCGATGTTTTTAGCCAGTTCATTTGGTTTAATGAATGGATCGAATACCAGATGTTTTCCGCCCACTTCAACACTAAAACAAGAATGTCCGTAATATGTTACCTGCATAAATCTGTAAAAAGAAACTTTTATTTTTCGGAAATAAATGTACTACGATTAGTTCTCTGGCTTGCAGAGAGGAATGGGAACTTTTAAACAAGATTTTGTTAGTCTAAAACAACCTGTTAATTACCCTGAAAGCCTTTGTTTTCAATGTGTACAAGTGGTTTTGAACGAATTAGTTATTGACATTCATTTTCATTTTGTCAATAACATTTTTTAAAGAAAAAATTTTTCGCGTTCTGTCGGAGTTGGAATTCGACATTCGCTTTTTTTACCAAACCATTTATAACGGTTGTTTGCAATGAGATTATAAATTGCATCGCGCAGAAAAGCAGGGACTAAATAAAAAATAATTGTCAGCCTCCAGATTCCTCCGGTCACAGATAAAATTTTAAGTATGGCGCTAGATCTGTTCCATGTTTTGTTGCCAGACTGAAAAATAATTGTATCGAAATTTTCCGTTGGAGGCAGATTTAAATTTTGTCTCGCATATTCACTCTGCAGCGGCGCAAACCTGAGCCTGTCAGATTTATCTATGCGTAATAAAAAGTCAACGGTTTTATTGCAGAGGCCACAGACTCCATCAAAATAGACAATACTATACATACCGGATAAAGATACTAAATACGAAAATAAAAAAAGCCCTCCCGTTTAACGGAAGAGCTTTGGATAAGTATTTTCAAGGGAAATTATTTACTTCCCAGATCTTCAAAACTTACGTCAGAAAAACCTGCAGTCACAGTTGTGTGATTGCTTATTTCTGATGGAGTTGTTTCCGCAACAGCAGGAGAATTGGTTTTAATGTAACCAACAACTTCATTTAAGCCGTCCATAAATTTTTCAAAGTCTTCTTTGTAAAGGAAAAGTTTGTGCTTTTCGTAAAAGAATTTACCTTCTTCGCCAAAACGTTTTTTGCTTTCAGTGATTGTAAGGTAATAGTCATTTCCTTTTGTGCTTTTCACATCAAAGAAATAAGTTCTTTTTCCGGCACGAACAGCTTTTGAGAAAATTTCTTCTCTTTCTGTAACTGTTCCATTTTTTTCAAATCCTGTCTCCATCGTCGTTAAATTTAGTTTTGTCGTTTATATTACGGGTTTCACAAAGTTAAAAAATATTTTCAATAAACAAACTTTGTGTGTAATGACATTATTTTCAATGGGTTACGACTGTGTTTTTTCCCTTTCCAGTAGTTGTTTTTGGTATAGGTCGAAATAAATACCCTTTTTGTCGACGAGATCATAGTGTGTGCCGGATTCAACAATTGCTCCATTGTCGAGTACAATTATGTCAGAAGAATTTTTTACGGATGATACACGATGACTGATAATAACACTGCTTTTATCATTCATAATCTCTTTCAGGTTCTTCAGGATTTCCTCTTCTGTTTCAGTGTCAACAGCTGAAAGGCAGTCGTCAAATATAAGCAGACGCGGTTCTTTAATGATGGCGCGTGCAATGGAGATTCTTTGTTTTTGTCCGCCTGAAAGCGTGATGCCACGCTCGCCAACAACTGTTTCAAACTTTTCAGGAAACTCAATGATATTGGAGTAGATCACTGCATTTTTTGCTGCCTGTTCCACTGCATTTATATCAGCCCGTTTTTTTTCGTTTTCCGCTGCTGAAAAAGAAATATTGTTTGCGATTGTATCCGAAAATAAAAATACTTCCTGAGGCACATATCCGATCTGGTTGCGCAGATCGTACAGGTTAATTTGTTTAATGTTTTTACCACCGACAAGTATTTCACCTGAGTCAGCATCATATAACCTGCTCAGCAAATTGGCGATCGTAGATTTTCCAGAACCCGTTTTTCCTATAATCGCAACAGTTTTTCCCTGCGGAATTTTGAATGATACATTGTTTAATGCTTTGATGCCGGAATCTTTATAGGTAAAACTCACATTCTTAAATTCGATTTCACCTCTTAAAAGGAATGGCTCATTTGTTGGACTATTGATTGCCGGTTTGATGTCCAGGAATTCATTGATCCGCTTCTGACTTGCTGCAGCACGCTGAACAAGTGATGTTACCCATCCGAGGGAAGCGACGGGCCATGTCAGCCGGCTTACATAAATGAGGAACTCTGCAATATTTCCGATGCTGATTTTATGATTTATAGCTTCGCTTCCACCAATATAAATAGTAATAATTGTGCTTAAACCAATCATGAGGATCATGAAAGGCTGGAATAAAGATTCGGTTTTTACCAGGTCCATATTTTTATCTTTGTACAATTCACTTTCTTTTTCAAAATCCCTGCTCCATTCTTTTTCTCTGCTAAATGATTTGATGACACGGATTCCGGAAAATGTTTCCTGTGCAATGGTTGATAGTTTTGATAACTGCTCCTGTACTTTATTTCCTTTCCTGTTCAGCGTAGCGCTTACATAATAAATGGAGAGTGTAAGGATGGGTAATGGAACCAGCACATATAGCGTTAAGCGTGCATCTACATTGATCATGATGCCGATTGTAAATGCGAAAGTCATAATGGTATTTACAATGTACATTATGGATGGCCCGATATACATTCGTACGCGTCCAACATCTTCACTGATACGATTCATCAGGTCGCCTGTGCTGTTGCGTTTATAGAAGCCCATATCCAGTTTCTGGTAATGTGCATAAATGTCATTTTTCTGGTCGTATTCAATTAAGCGCGACATTACAATAACAGTTTGACGCATGAGGAACATGAAAAAGCCCTGAGTAAGGGCCATTCCAATTGTCATTGCTACATAGAATAAGAGATGAAGTGTTATTGAAGTGGAAAAAAATAATTTGCTGATAGAAAAGACAGGTTCATCTGCTTTGCTTATTACACCAATATAATCGATCCCTCTACGGATAAACGTAACAGAGTAAACAGCAAAATAGTTGGAAATGGCAATGAAAAATATGCCTGTAAGTAATCGCCAGCGGTATTTTAAAAAGTATTTATTGAGAGAAAAAAGGGCTTTCACGTTTAGTAACTGTTTAAATTTTATCTAATTAATTTTTTATGGCACATTTTTAATTTATACTTCGTTGCAAATTTTGCTAAGAGGTCGCTGAGCTATGAGCTGCAATTTGCGCCTCGTCTAAACTAAAATTTGCTCATAAAAATTTTAAAACCTAAAATTTAAACAGTTACTTGGTTCTTGTCGTACTAATTATAAGGTTATCGGATGAAAATAAGGGGTGGTCTAAAAATGGTAAATCCACACCATATTTTTTTGCTGCTACAAAAATTCACCTAACTTTGCTTGTATATAGTATTTATAACACTTTCAAGGCTTCAAAAATACTCATTTCCCAACAGATAAATTGATATTTATGTTGAATGTAAAAGAAGAAAAAAAGACAGCAACTTCTGACGTTTCTGTTATCGCGCAAATGTTGCAACATAACCACGAACAAGTGTTATTCTGTAACGACAAGGATACCGGTTTAAAAGCAATCATTGCCATACACAATACAACACTGGGTCCTGCTTTGGGCGGAACACGTATGTGGAATTATGCAACAGAAGCAGAAGCGTTTAATGACGTATTGCGTCTTTCACGCGGAATGACATACAAAGCAGCAGCTTCGGGATTAAATCTTGGTGGAGGTAAAGCTGTTATCATTGGTGATTCAACCAAAATTAAAAATGAGGCTTTATTGCGCAGGTTCGGGAAATTTGTAAACAGTCTTGGCGGAAAATACATTACCGCAGAAGATGTAGCTATGAACTCAAAAGATATGGAATACATTCACATGGAAACAAAACATGTAACTGGACTTCCTGAGTTACTAGGTGGCGGCGGTGACCCTTCACCTGTTACAGCATATGGTGTTTATCTTTCCATGAAAGCATCTGCAAAAGAACGTTGGGGAAGCGACAGCCTGAAAGGCAAGAAAGTTGTAGTGCAGGGTGTCGGTCACGTTGGGGAAAACCTGGTAAAACACCTTACAGAAGAAGGGGCAAAAGTAACGATCACCGATATCAATCAGGATCGTGTAAAAGCAATTGCAAAACAATATAATACCGAAGTTACGGACGGCGATAAATTATTTGATCTGGATATGGATGTTTATGCACCGTGTGCATTGGGTGCAACAGTAAATGATAATGCGCTTAGCCGTTTGAAATGCACGATCATCTGCGGTGCAGCAAATAATCAGCTGGCAGATGAAACTGTGCACGGGGAAATTGTGATGAAAAAAGGAATTTTATATGCACCTGATTTTGTTGTGAACGCTGGAGGACTGATCAATGTTTATAATGAGTTGCATGGGTACAACCGTGAGCGTGCGATGAAACAGGCGGAGTCAATTTATGATACAGTAGCAAAGGTATACCAGATTGCAAAATCTGAAAATATTCCAACTTATATTGCTGCAAACCGGATGGCGGAACAACGTATTGCAGCTATTGGAAAAGTAAAACTGTCGTTTTAATATTTTTATTATTTTAGTTTTTTTTAAGGTTCTTTATTATGCTAAACAGGAGATATTTAAGAGTAAAGGTGATGCAGGCATTGTATGCTTTTTTTCAAAGCGACAATAGAGATCTGAACAAAAGTGAAAAGGAGCTTCTTACAAGTATTGAAAAGATCTATGATCTGTACATCTACCTTTTAGTACTTCTTATTGAAATCCGTGACCAGGCGGAACGTATTAGTGAAGAGGCCAAAAACAAAAGGCTTCCGACGCAATCAGACTTAAATCCAAATAAACTTTTTATTGATAATGCGGTTGTTGTTCAGCTGGCAAATAACCCACGCATTAAACGGGAAGCTGTGAACCGTAAGATTACCTGGCAGACGGATGATGAACTGGTACGTAAAATACTCAACATCATAAAGGGAAGCGATGAGTACGCAACGTATATGAAAACCGAAGAACGCTCGTATGATGTTGAAAGACAATTTATGGCGGATATTTATAAAAACCTTATTGCCGATTACGAATTGCTCGAACATTACTTTGAAGAAAAAAGTATTTACTGGGTGGATGATCTGCGTTTAGCGAATAACGGCATAATAAAGACGATAGAAGGATTAAACGCTTCTCTACCCGCTGATTTTGCATTAATGGATCTTTATAAAGATGAAGAGGAAGACAAGCAATTTGTAATAGAGTTATTCCGTAAGACAATCCTGAATGAAAAGGAATCTGAAAAAATAATTTCGGAAAAGACTAAAAACTGGGAAGTGGAACGGATTGCTATGATGGATATTTTGCTAATGAAAATGTCGATTACAGAGATCCTTCATTTTCAAAGCATTCCTGTAAAAGTGAGCCTGAATGAATACATTGAAATATCCAAATTGTACAGCTCACCTAAGAGCAAGATATTCATAAACGGAATATTAGATAAGTTGGTTGGCGATTTCAGAAGAGATAATAAACTCGCTAAAACAGGACGTGGCCTGGTGGAATAAATTAGCCTGAAGTCCTGATGATATTTATTGCTATTTTTGAGTAAAATTAATCAGAATGAATCGCCATATACTTACTGTAACAATCTTTGCCGGAATTTTTTTACTGGTTGGCGCATGTAAAAATGCTGTCGAGAAGAAAAAGGATGGTATTACCACTGATGATGTAAATATTACCGCAACAGCATCTGATCATAAGGCGGATCCGGGCTCTCAGCCAAAATTTACATTTACAGAAACGTCGCATGATTTCGGAAAAATAACACAGGGTGAAAAAGTTTCTTATTCCTTTAAATTTAAAAACACAGGAGGAAGTGATTTGGTCATTGATGAAGCGCACGGAAGTTGCGGCTGTACTATACCTAAATATCCGCGTGGTCCGATTCCTGCTAATACAGAAGGTGTGATTGATGTTACATTTGACAGTGATGGGAAATCGGGTAAGGTGGAAAAAACAGTTACCATAACAGCAAACACTTCACCTAACCAAACGATTTTAAAAATTAACGCACAGATAGAAGTACCTGAAGAAAAGTAAATTAATTATTAATTAAAAAAGAAAAAATCATTATGAGCTTATTGAATATTTTATTGCAAGCAGCACCGGCAAAAGGATTTGATATCATGAGTATGTTGCCTTTATTGCTGATTATTGTTGTGTTTTATTTTTTTATGATCCGTCCTCAACTTAAAAAGGCAAAAGATCAGAAAAAGTACCGTGAGGAATTAAAGAAAGGTGATAAAGTAATTACCATCGGTGGAATTCATGGCAAAATTGTTGAAATGAACGACAAGACATTTGTGATTGAAGTTGAAGGTGGTGTTCGTTTGAAAATAGAAAAGTCAGCCGTGTCTATGGAGTTTACAGCTACGCTAGGACAAGAAAAGTAATTGTATGTAAAATGGAAGGTTAGAATGAGAAGTGTAATAAACCCCGACTCATTTTAATCTTCCATTTTACTTTTTACATATAGTGTAAAGTCTCCAGGTTTTGGCAACAAATTTTTTTAAAGCATTCAGAAAAAAATCCGGCGACGGCAACGTTAAGCCGAACAAGAAACTCATTACTTTTTTAGTTTGCATTATCCTTTCCCTGTTTTTCTGGTTTATTGTAACATTTAGCCGGGACTATACTTCCACCATTACGTTTCCTGTATCATATCTGAATTTCCCTAAGAATAAAGTTATTGTCAACCATTTGCCATCGTCTATTGACGTTGATATTAACGCAAGTGGTTTTACGATCATTTATTATAAGTTGAGAAACGAAATGCAGCCGGTGAAAATTGATCTGAAAGATGTGCGTGCGTTTAAGGATCAGTCAGGGTATTTTATAGCTGTAAATAGCAGGCTGGATCGGATTGGCAGGCAATTCGGATCCAGGTTAAAAATGATTAAAGTGTCACCGGATACGCTGTTTATAAATTACAGCAGAAGAATAAATAAAACAGTTCCTGTAAAACTGAATGCAGAAATTACATTTAACAAAGAGTACCAGTTGAAAGACAGTATAAAACTTATTCCGGCGAAAGTGATGTTATCTGGTCCGGAAGAGCAGGTACAGAAAATAAAATATGCTGAAACTGAATTTGTGAAGCTGGAGGATGTGGATAATACCGTAAAGAAAGAATTGAAGCTGACTTTGGTAAACGACACTTCCACAATTGAAGTTTCCAATGCAGTTGTTCAGTTGATTGTTCCGGTAACAAAGTTTACAGAAGCCAGTCTGGAGATTCCGGTTCAGGCCGATAATCTTCCAAAGGGATATACGCTGAAAACATTTCCGGATAAAGTGACTTTGAAATTTACCGCGCCTTTCGAAGAGTTTGAAAAAATGGATGCTTCATCATTTCGCGTGCGGGTAGATTATTCTAAAAAAACGAATAGCAAAAAGCTGAAAGTGGAGGTTGTAAAAAAACCGTCGAATGTTAAATCATTCAAAATTATTCCTGAAAAAGTAGAATTCATCGTACATAAATAATGTTGAAAATCGGTATAACTGGCGGTATAGGAAGCGGTAAATCGCTTGTCTGCTCTATATTTGAGCAATTAGGCGTCCCTGTTTATTCGGCAGATAAGGCAGCCACTGAAATTTATTACCGCAAAGACATCCAGGAAAAACTGGTAAGTACATTTGGTGCGAAGTTGTTGAACGTGGATCACATTGTGGATAGAAAAAAATTGGCGGAGTTAGTTTTCACAAATAAAGATCTGCTTGAAAAACTCAATGCGATTATTCATCCTGCTGTTGCTGCAGATGTGGAGGAGTGGAACAGACAAAATGCATCAGCAAAATATGTTTTAAAAGAAGCCGCTATTCTGTTTGAAAGCGGAACAAATAAAGGTTTGGATAAAGTGATCGCTGTTGTCGCCCCAGTAGAAATTCGTATTGAACGCATTGAAAAACGTGAAGGATGGAATAGGGAGGAGATTGAAAAGCGGATTATGAATCAATGGAGTGATGAAGAAAAAATAAAACGTTCTGATTTTGTTATTTATAATGATGAGCAAAAAATGTTGATTCCACAGGTACTGGAGCTTCATAAGCAATTACTTTCATTGTCATGAAAATACTTTCTGCAGAACAGATCAGGGAAGCGGATGCCTATACAATCAGTCATGAGCCGGTTGCTTCTATTGATTTAATGGAGCGTGCCGCAGAAGCCTGTGTTAACTGGATTTGTGCATCGCAGTTTTCTCAAAAGGCAAATCATGTATATCATATTTTTTGTGGTTTAGGAAATAACGGCGGAGATGGTTTAGCCATTGCGCGTTTACTGGCGGAAAAAAAACAAACAATTTGTGTTTATATTATTCGTTATTCCGACAAGATTTCAGCGGATTTTAAAATAAATGAAGAACGGTTGAGGGCTATTTCTTCTGTCTCTGTTTTTGAAATAGAAAGTTCAGAAAATTTGAAATCAATAAAAATGAGATCCGCAGATCTGATTATTGACGCGATTTTCGGAACAGGCTTGAATAAAGTAGTTGACGGGTTGGCTGCTGATGTAATCAATTTTGTAAATAGTCTTTCTGTACTAACTATTTCAATTGATGTTCCATCGGGTTTAAACCTGGTTCATAAAGTTAAAAGCATTGATGGTCCGTGTATTAAGGCTTCACACACGCTTACATTTCAGGTTCCTAAGCTTGTCTTTATGTTCCCCGGTTACGGACAATATATTGGAGACTTTACCATATTGGATATTGGTCTCGATACAGGGTTTATTGAAAGACAGGAGACTATAAATTACTTTACTACGCTTGCCGATATAAAAAAGCTGATCAAACCGCGCAGTAAATTTTCACACAAAGGAACGTATGGTCATGCCTTAATTGTTGCAGGAAGTTATGGCAAAATAGGCGCCGCAGAAATGGCTGTAAATGCCTGTCTGCAAAGCGGAGCAGGTCTGGTAACAGCACATGTTCCAAAATGCGGAAACGAAATTATGCAGACTGCTTTACCGGAAGCGATGTTAAGTATTGATTCAAATGAACATTCTCTTTCAGAACTGCCAAAGTTGGAAAAATACAATGCCATAGGTGTTGGTCCGGGTTTAGGAGATGAAAAACAAACACAGAACACAGTAAAATTGCTGATCCAGAATGCATCTGCTCCAATGGTTGTAGATGCTGATGCATTGAATATACTCAGCGAAAATAAAACCTGGATATCATTTTTACCTAAGAATAGCATTCTTACACCGCATCCTAAAGAGTTTGAACGCTTGGTTGGTAAATGGGAAAATGATTACGAACGGTATGATAAATTACGTGAATTTGCATTCAAATCGGGAACCTATGTTGTCCTGAAAGGTGCACATACTGCAATCGCTTGTCCGGACGCAACTGTATATTTTAACTCAACGGGTAATCCGGGGATGGCGAAAGGCGGAAGCGGTGATGTGTTGACGGGTATTATAACAGGTCTTCTTGCACAGGGATATTTTTCAAAGGATGCCGCAATACTGGGCGTTTACTGGCACGGTTTAGCCGGTGATATAGCTGCGGATCTTAAGACACAGCAAACAATGAAAGCGGGGGATATTGTTGAATCATTGAGTAAAGCTTATCGTACAATCCTGGACTGATTCTAATCAGCCATTTCGTATATTTGTTTCTATGCTTAGCACAAAAGATCAATACATTATTCCTAATATTTTACCAGCCAATGAAGCCTTGTTAATGAATGAGGTATACCTGGTTGTATTATATGCAACGCGAATTCCTCCTCACTTAGCTATTTCAGTTAATGGAAAATTATTTACGCTTACTGTTAAAGGAGCAACTGTTGATGGAGAACTCGGTGCGTTATTGAAACTGATCCGCCAGCGGAATATCGATTCTATATTTATAAAACTCTCAGTACCGGCTGTATTCACAACGGATCAACTCAGAAATGAAATAAAGAAATATACGTTAGCTTATCCACGCGTGGATATTGGTATTGCAACTTGTCTGAGCCCGATCAAAGATTTTTGTGAAGAAATTTATTCCACAGAAATGCAAAAGGTAAATTATGTATTTGATCTTCTGCCAAAATTATACGAACGGAATGTAATTACATCCTGTTACCAGCTTAATCTTGATCGTTACCTTACTGGTAGTTCATTCTATCTTTCCAGGTATAACATGAATGATATTTACGAAGGAATCCGTTCAGCTTCATCAATTGTTGCATAATGCTTTCAGATAATAACATAACACTTCGGGCGCTAGAGCCTTCAGATATTGAATGGCTTTACAAATGGGAGAATGATACTTCCATCTGGAATGTTTCAAATACCGTTGCACCATATTCACGTCACGTCCTGGAGCAATACCTGTTGAATTCCCATTTGGATATTTATACAACAAAACAATTACGTTTTGTAATAGACCTCTCAGGAGATGGCCGGTCGGTGGGTTGTATTGATTTGTTTGATTTTGACCCAAGGCATCAGCGTGTAGGTGTTGGTATTCTGATCGGAGAAAAAGAAGAGCAGGGTAAAGGGTATGCATCTGCAGCATTAAAATTGCTTATTGATTACTGTTTTAAAACGCTGGCCTTGCGCCAGATCTATTGCAATATCTGTTCTGAAAATGAAAATAGTGTTAAACTTTTTATGAGACACGATTTTGAAATTACAGGTGTTAAAAAGCAGTGGCTTAATGAAGACGGCAAGTGGAAGGATGAGTTGCTACTACAGTTAATTAATGATTTGTAGTTTAGAGTTTAGGCCAACACAAGATCGTGAAAATAAATTTTTCAAATAATCTTCTTTTACTTTTTATTATTAGCATCAGTCTTCTGCTTTCTTATTGCAGTTCAAATACTAATCCTGGTACTGAGCAATCCCAGGCTAAAACTTCAAAATATTTAAATCACAACGATTCAGTTCATTATGTAGGTATAAATACCTGTAAACAATGTCATATGGATATTTACAAAACATTTATCCAGACCGGCATGGGGAAATCATTTGACATAGCCAGTAAAACTAAAAGTGCTGCTAAGTTTGACAAACACGCATTGGTTTACGATAAATATGCTGACTTCTATTATCATCCGTATTGGGATAAGGACAGTCTGAAAATAAAAGAATTCAGATTAAATGGAAAGGATACGATTTACAAACGCGTGGAGACCGTTGATTACATTATAGGTTCAGGTCAGCATACCAATTCACATATTTTTAATACGAATGGGTATCTGCACCAGATGCCAATGACTTTTTATACGCAAAAGGGAACATGGGATCTGCCTCCTGGTTTTGAGAATGGAATGAATACCCGCTTTTCCAGAAAAATCGGATTGGAATGTATGAGTTGCCACAATGCACTGCCAGGTTTTGTTGAAGGTTCTGAAAATAAATATACTGACGTGCCGGAAGGAATTAATTGCGAACGCTGTCATGGTCCCGGCAGCGCACACGTAGCATTGAAGCAGCAGGGAATACGGGTTGACACAACGAAGCAAATTGATTACAGTATAGTTAATCCGGCTAAGCTTCCGATTGATCTGCAGTTTGATGTCTGTCAGCGCTGCCATTTACAAGGCAATGCAATTTTAAAAGAAGGGAAATCGTTTTTCGATTTCAGGCCGGGTATGAAATTGTCTGATATCTGGACTGTTTTTTTACCAAAGTATGAAGGAGCAGACGATGAATTTATTATGGCTTCGCATGCGGATCGCTTAAAAATGAGTCAGTGTTTTATCAAGAGCTTTAAACCTGCTGATGATTCTAAATCACTTAAACCGTATAAGGAGTCTATGACTTGCGTAACCTGTCACAATCCTCATGTTAGCGTGAAGTTTACTGATAATAGTGTATTTAACAATGCTTGTAAAAATTGTCACGGAAATAAAACTACGGTTATCTGTACCGAAAAAATAGAAACAAGAAACCTGAAACAGGATAACTGCGTTAGTTGCCACATGCCTAAATCAGGCGCGACAGACATTCCGCACGTTAGGGTAACAGATCACTTTATTCGTAAACCGATTTCTGCTTCAGAAAAGGAAAAAGTAAAAAAGTTTATTGGTCTGTATGCGATCAACGAAAAATATCCTTCTGCAAAAGTAAAAGCACAGGCCTATATTAATCAATTAGAGAAATTTGATTTGAAAAATGGAAGTTTACTGGACAGCGCAAAAAAATACCTGGGAGATAAAACTCCACAGGAGGTTCTGGATAATTTTCCTCAACTCGTTCATATTTATTTTTTAAAACAGGAGTTTGATCATATTATAAGTTATGCAAACCGGTTGACTAAAGCAAAAGTGCTAGAGACATTTAATCATAAATCAATGAGCAATGACGATGCCTGGACTTTGTACAGAGTAGGAGAAAGCTTTTACAGATCAGGAAATACTGCAGAAGCATATGATTATTTTAAAAAAGCAGATCAGTTGTCTCCTTTTAATATGGAGTTTAAAAATAAATTGGGGGCAGCTTTAGTTGCTTTGAATAAAATTGATGAGGCAAAAAATATTTATGAAACGATAATTAAAGAAGATCCCAAAATAGCTCAGGCAAATTGTAATCTCGGATACATTTTTTTACTGAAAGGAAATCCATTTATGGCTGACTTATATTACACTAAAGCACTTGAGCTGGATCCTGATTATGAGCAGGCCATTATGAATAAAGCAGGTTTGTACGCTTCACAAAAGCAGATTCCAAAGGCTAAAAGTGTATTGTCTACATTTCTTAAGCAACATCCCTCCAGTACGAATGTTAAATCCTTGTTAGCAAGGCTTCAAACGCTCTAAAATCCGTATATTCGTAACCCTTATGGCTGGTAAAAAGACATCCTTTTTAAAGAAAGTGATCATCTCTATTTTTCTGCTGATTTTAATTGGTGGTGGGATAGGAGGGTACTGGGCCTATCTGTTGGTTTTTCAGCCTAATGTTAAACTGGAAGGAAAAAATGCTGAGTATTTTTATATCCATACCAATGCTACATTTGCAGATGTCCTGAAGGATTTATCAGAGCAGCATATTATTGTCAACCAGGCATCGTTCGAGCGTTTGGCGGAATTGAAAAAATACAAAATGAAAGTGCACCCGGGGCGCTACCGTCTGCATGACCGGATGAGTAATAACGAACTGATCAATATGCTTCGCGCGGGAATTCAGGAGCCAGTACAGATTACATTCAATAATATCAGGACAAAAGAGCAGCTTGCTTCCCGCGTTGGTAAAAGACTGGAAGCGGATTCCTTTCAATTTCTGGATTTGCTGAACAATAAAGATTTTACAATAAAATATGGATTTACAAAGGCAAACATTCTGAGCATTTTTATTCCGAATACCTATGAAATGTATTGGAATACATCATCTGAAGAATTTATGAACAGAATGGCAAAAGAATATAAGTCGTTCTGGAATGACAAACGTAAAACTCAGGCAAAAGAAATTAATTTATCGCAATCGGAAGTCTCTGTGCTTGCTTCAATTGTTCAAGCAGAGCAAAGCAGATTTAATGACGAAAAGGCTGTCATAGCCGGATTATATATTAATAGATTGAAAAAGGGAATGGCATTACAAAGTGATCCTACATTAATTTATGCGCTTGGTGATTTTACGATCAACAGAGTTTTGAATGGAGACAAGGATATTGACTCGCCATACAACACATATAAATATGCGGGTTTACCTCCGGGTCCGATCTGTTTACCCGAAATTTCTTCCCTTGATGCCGTATTAAATTACCGTAAGAGCAATTATATTTATATGTGTGCAAAAGAAGATTTTTCCGGCAGACATAATTTTGCGGAGACAATTGAACAGCACGCTATTTATGCAAAGAGATACAGGGAAGCATTGGATAAGCATAATATCAGGCGGTAATGAAAGGACATTTCACCGAACATATAAGACGGGTTATCGATGATTTGATGTTTTTATTCGAAAAAAGTTGTCAATTTGCATGTACATTAATCCGATTCGTAAATTCGTATTTATTTGATTTAAAATAATTAATGATGGTCGATAAAATTAAATTCGGAACAGATGGCTGGAGAGCCATTATAGCTAAAGATTTTACTGTTGAGAACGTAACACGTGTTGCAGAAGCGACTGCTGCTTGGTTGACAAAAAATTTTAAATCCCCTTCTGTTGTTGTGGGTCATGATTGCCGTTTTGCCGGTGAACTATTTGCAGAAACAGTTGCCAAAGTAATGGCGGCAAACAATGTGAAAGTTTTTCTTGCGCAAGGATTTGTTTCTACACCTATGATCTCATTGGGAACCGTGCGTCATGAGGCAAATGCAGGCATTATAATAACAGCAAGTCATAACCCTCCGGCATACAATGGCTATAAGCTGAAAGGCAGTTATGGTGGACCTATGCTTCCTGAAAAAGTGCAGGAGGTTGAAGACCTGATAAAAGATAAGTCAACTATCGACACAGAGAAAGTTTCAATAAAAGATCTGATCAATTCAAAAAAAATTGAGATTACAGATCTGGAAGAAATGTATTGCAAACATGTGGAAGATAATTTTGATCTGGAAGCAATTCGTACCTCAGGTTTACGATTGGCTTATGATGCTATGTATGGTGCAGGACAGAATGTAATGAAGCGTTTGATGCCGGATGTTACCATGTTGCATTGCGATTACAATCCATCCTTCGATGGTCAGGCTCCTGAACCAATCCACAAAAATTTACAGGAACTTTCCGAACTCATTAAAGTTTCTGAAGATATAGATTGCGGTCTGGCGACGGATGGAGATGCTGATCGCATTGGTTTGTACGATCGGCATGGGGATTTTGTCGATTCACATCACATAATTTTATTGCTGATCAAATACATGATTGAGCAAAAGAAAATGTCAGGTAAAGTTGTAGTTGCTTTCTCTGTGACACCTCGTGTAAAACAAATGTGCGAATATTTTAAAATCCCGTATGAAGTGGTGAAGATCGGTTTTAAATATGTTGCCGCGATCATGTTGAAAGAAGATGTATTGCTTGGAGGAGAAGAGTCAGGTGGGATTGCTATAAAAGGGCATATTCCTGAACGCGATGGACTCTGGATTGGTTTAACAATCTGGGAATATATGGCGAAGTCAGGAAAATCCCTGGATGAACTTATTGATGAAGTATATAAAATAACCGGTACTTTTTCATTTGAACGTTCTGATCTGCATTTAAAGGAAGAAGTGAAAACGTCCATCGTGGAAAATTGCAAGAATAACAATTATAAATCATTTGGTAATTATAAAATCCAGCGTGTGGAAACCACTGATGGATATAAATATTTCTTCAATGATAAAGAATGGCTGATGATCCGGGCCTCAGGTACGGAGCCTGTTTTACGTAACTATGCAGAAGCAGCTACCAAGGAAGAAGCGTTTGCTATTTTGAATGCTGCAGAGAAAACATTGCTGCAGAATAATTAAACTGGTTTAGCGTAAAACAAAAGAGTCCCGAATTACCATCGGGACTCTTTTGTTTTAATTATATAAGATCAGTAATTCTTAGCTAATTTTTTAATTTTTTCCTGTACTTGTTTGTTAACCCGGACCAGAGGCAGCCGAACATGTTCATCGCAGATGCCAAGTTGGGTCAAAAATTCTTTTACACCGCCAGGGTTTCCATCAGCAAACATTTGTTCAATAATGTCTGTGTGTTTGTAATGAAGTTCCTGAGCTTTTTTATAATTCCCTTTTAATGCCTGGCGTGTCATTTCAGAAAAGCCAAGAGGATATGCATTTGCAACTACAGATATAACACCGTCTGCACCACAAGCAATAAGCGGAAGAGTCAGTGCATCATCACCAGAAATCACTAAAAAATCTTTTGGTTTATTTTTAATAATGCGCATGCACTGCTCCATATTTCCGGATGCTTCTTTAATACCAATTACATTTTTTACTTCATTGGCAATACGCAATGTTGTTTCAGATGTCAGGTTAGATGCAGTCCGTCCCGGAACATTGTAAAGAATGACTGGTCTCGGAGATGCTTTTGCGACTGCTTTGTAATGTTCAAATATTCCCTGTTGGCTGGGCTTGTTATAATAAGGTGAAACAGAAAGTACTGCTGAGATGTTTGTTAAATCAAAAGAATCAAAGCCTTTAATTACTTCATAGGTACTATTGCCGCCCTGACCCAATACGACAGGAATACGTTTTTTTACTGTGTCAACAATACACTTCACAACATCCAGTTTTTCTTCTTTCGACAAGGTAGCAGATTCACCTGTAGTACCCAGTACAACCACATATTCAATCTTTCCCTTCACCAGATGCTCAGTCAGCTTGCTTAACCCTTTAAAATCAATTCGTCCGTCTTTTTTGAATGGAGTTACAATCGCAACTCCCGTTCCTCTGAAAATGCTGTTTGCGCTCATGTGTTTTATAATTATTGAGCGGCAAAGATAAGAGGAATTCTGACGTGTTTTGCAGTTGTGGATAAATGAAAAAAGGCAGTACAATACAAGAAACAAACAACAAAACTTGCATTGTACTGCCGGGTTAGTCCCGCTCATAACAGGACCGGAGGTTTCAGAGGGTACAAACTACTACCGGGAAAGCCTTTGCACGGTAACTGTTCCCGATAGATAGTCTGTTTTAAAGAACTATACTAATTTAACGAAACAACGAGGCTTAAGTTTTTCAAAACTAGTTAATGGCAGACAGGATTGAGTAAGCGGCGGATTAGGGAAATAAACGGCGGAATTATAATTTGATTCCTATGATGCAAACGTCATCAACCTGTTCCAGGTTACCTTTCCAGGACTTGAATTCATTGGAAATCGCTTTTTTCTGATCAGCCATTGGCTGTTCGCAAACATTCAATAATAACTGTTTAAAAGGTTTGTATAGGAATTTTTTTCCTTTCGGTCCACCAAACTGATCGGCATAACCATCAGTAAACATATAGACTTTATCTCCTTCTTCTATGGCAATAATATGGTTACTGAATTTTTTACTGTTTTCAATTTCGCTGCTAATTGGTTGTTTGTCGGGCTTTATTTCAAATAAATTATAGTGTTCTCCAGTCAGAACAGGTTGTAGTTCCGTTGAATTATCCAATAGCTTTAACCCTTTTTTTCTAATAAAATAAATTCCATTATTCGCGCCTGCAAAATGCAATTTACGTTCAATAGTATCTATTGAAATAAGCGACATATCCATGCCATCCTTAACAGCGGTTTTGTCATTCTGACGAAGTGTTTCTTCAACCATTTCGTTGAGTTTGTCAAGCATCGCCGCTGGCTGAGTGAGGGCAAACTCATTGATTATGCGTGTAAGTCCATTGTGGCCCACCATACTCATCAATGCGCCAGGAACACCATGTCCTGTGCAATCAACGGCCGCAATCATTGTTTTATTATTGAAATGATCGAACCAGTAAAAGTCGCCGCTCACAATATCCTTGGGCTTATATAGAATAAAACATTCAGGCAGGTATTTGCGTATTCGCTTATGAGCTGGTAAAATGGCCTGTTGGATCCGTTTTGCATAAGTAATACTGTCGGTAATATTTTTATTGTATTGTGCAATCTCGTCATTTGCTTTTTCCAGTTCGTTGTTTTTTGTTTGAATGATCGTCTGCTGTTTCAGGATCTGGATATTTGAACGTTTGATCTCTATATACGAATAAATACCTGCGATAAAAATCAATGCGCAAATAGAATAGAACCACCACGTCTGATAAAAAGGAGGACTGATGCTGAATTTAAAAGATACCGGTTCTTTGTTCCATACGCCATCATTGTTACATGCTTTAACCAGGAATTCATAGTTGCCGGGTTCAAGATTGGGGTAAGGCACCTGCAATTCATTTGTGCTGTTCCATGTTTTATCAAAACCTTTTAACTGGTATTGGTATTTTACTTTTTTGGGAGCAGTTAAACTAACTCCGATAAAATTGAAAACAAAACTGTTTTTATAGTAGGGAAGAGTAATCGTTACATCCGGATTGTCAGGTAGAATGCTGTCTGAATAAATTCTCCATTCACTTTCGTTGCCATTAATTTTAACTGAAGTGAGTTGTGTAAGCGGTTCAGTTTCGTTTTTAATATCGTATGGATACTGATAGATCATTAAACCTTTACTGGTTCCTATAAGCAATGTTCCGTTTGTATCAACAAACATAGCTTTGGGATTACAACTCTGACCGGTAAAACCATCATAGATTCCATAATATTTAATTTCATTGACGGTGTCATTTTTAATGCGGATCCTGTTTATTCCGTTCGTCGTGCCTGCCCATACGTAGCCATTGTTATCAGTAATGACAGAAATAATGTCGCTTGAACTCAACCCCTCTTTGTCGGAAAAATGGAAAAACCTTTCTGTTCCCGTTTTACGGAAGTAAAGTCCCGATTCAGTTGCAATGAAAATTGTTCCGTTTTTGTCTTCGCTAAAAGCCTGGATTATTTTTTCAGTTATTCCATCCTTTTCTGTGAAATGAATAAGATTATTCTTACCAAGAAGATAAACACCTTTCTCAGTTCCGATCCAGAGCTGATTTTTTGAATCGGAAAATAAAGTACGGCTGGGTACTTCCAGTTTTTGCGAAGTATTCAGCATTAATTTATTTTGTTCAATGACTGCAAGACCAGCCAGTGTCGCAATCCACACTTTATTGTTTTTGTCTACAATAACATCGGGGGCACTAAGCAGATTTTTATTTTTAACGACTGTAGAGATTGTATCAAACGTCCCATTTTTAAATTTTTTGATACCATAGTCGGAACTGATCCAGATATTTTCATCGTTATCTTCTGCAGCAGATTGCAGGTTGCCAAAAAGTTCTTTCTCCGGACATTTGTTTATTTTAATAACACGATTATTCTGGATTTCATTCAACGAGCCTGTCTCCAGTAAAAATGTTTTTCCGTTTCTTGATCTTATTATTGATTTTACATTGTCATCTGCTAAGCCATCTCTTTTGCTAATGGAAATAAACCTTTCTGATGCAAGTTTTGATACGCCGTTTTCCTTGGAAATAAACCAAAGATTGTTTTCTCTATCCTGAAAAATCTTCCATATGTTATTATTGACTAATCCGTTTCGT
>Ga0206957_1038_pt1 | contig 37115 bp, 42 predicted proteins | sample Alteio_BWOrgHeat_32_FD_152975 | JGI IMG/M metagenome (GOLD analysis project Ga0206957, IMG submission 152975) | Enriched cells from forest soil in Barre Woods Harvard Forest LTER site, Petersham, Massachusetts, United States -... | ecosystem: Environmental > Terrestrial > Soil > Temperate forest >...
GGTTGATTGATATTTCACGGATTCAGTCTTAATCGCCGCGAGTGCATTGTTTGCCATAAATAATATCGCCATAATCGTTAGGAGTTTCTTAAACATATTTATCCCTCATAATGTTTCGGCTAATAATATAACGGAAATATTGAAAGTAAATTATAGGAATAAAAAAATGGTAGATATCAATATCCTTTATCAAGGTGAGTTAAGATCAACGGCAACTCACGAACCTTCTGGTACAACGCTTACTACCGATGCGCCGAAGGATAATCAAGGCAAGGGCGAGAGCTTTTCGCCTACCGATCTGGTGGCAACCGCGCTTGGCACATGCATGATAACCGTGATGGGCATTGCAGCAAGGAATATGCAAATTGATTTAACCGGAACGAAAGTGCATGTGCGTAAAGAAATGGTTTCTAAACCGATTCGGCGGATTGATACTCTCGCAGTTACGATTGCCGTGCTGGTAAAACTGGACGGTAGCCAAAAAGAACAATTGGAAAAAGCCGCTATGTCCTGCCCGGTTCATAAAAGCCTGCACCCGGACATAAAAATTCCGGTCGAATTTAATTGGGCGTAACCAAAACAGTGAAGCATATATCTCCGCAAATCGAAAAGAGGTTACTGCAAATCATAGTGGCGATAGGCTGCTTAGTACCTTTATCCGCAGGACTTAGCGGCATGATTCTAGGCACTTCGCTCCTTGGTGATACCGGTAATGTAAGTCTAGACAGCCATTTTCGTTATCTCTCCGGCCTTCTGCTGGGAATCGGCATCGGCTTTTTAACCACGATACCGAATATCGAACGCAAATCTGCCAGATTTCAGTTGCTGACTTTAATCGTCGTCATCGGAGGAATTGGGCGGTTAGCGGGAGTTTTCTTAGAAGGCGTTCCGGATAATTCCATGATCGCCGCCCTCGGCATGGAACTGGTAGTTACTCCGGTGCTTTGCTTATGGCAGTATCGGGTATCCGCGCCAAGCGTTGCCGGAATGGAGCTATGAACCCTTTATATAGCGAGGTTCTCTCAAGTATCCGTTGATTATCCCGGGTTCATGTTTATGTGGTCAAGAATGCCTGGATTTACGGGCATTACAAGAGGAGAACCACATGATCTACAGTACCCATATGCTTCGCCATTTGCGTTTTATTATCGGCAAGAATATCCGCCATCATCGCGGCAAACGGCAATTAACATTACGGAAGTTCGCGCGCCTGTCCGGCATCAACGAATCCCGGCTCGATCAGTTTGAGCTAGGCAAAAATGAAATCCGGCTGGACGAACTCCTGAAAATCGCCTGCATCCTGGAGGTTCAGATGGAAGAGTTGATTGGGTAAACTCTTATTGAACAGCAACCTTATATCGCTCCGCCCGCCCGGCAATCACCTCACCGGCAAACCAAAGACCGATATCATTAGCGATATCCCGTAATTGCTGTTCGGAAAAAGCACTGCGCCCACCGGTTGAAAGTTTCAGCGCATGATCCAGCGCTTTCTCCACGCTCTTGAGAATATGTTTGCGCTCCTGCCGCGAACAGCCGGAAAGTTCGGCGATTCCCGCCGCCAAATCTTCCTCGCGCACATCGGCGATCAGGCCGTTATAGCTAACTCTGGGCATATCGCTTTTCTTGTTAGAGTCTCTGTTATAATATCGAACGTCATTATTTTCATACGGCGCTTGAATATGTCAACCAAATCTAACATCGAATGGACGGAATTTACCTGGAACCCGGCGACGGGCTGCACAAAAATTTCCCCCGGCTGCAAGCATTGCTATGCCGAGGTGATGGCGGAACGCCTGCAAGCGATGGGCGCGCCGGGGTATGAAAATGGCTTTAAGCTGCGGCTGCATCCCGAGCGTCTTACCCAACCGCTGAAACGCAAAAAGCCCACGACCTATTTTGTTAACTCCATGAGCGATCTGTTCCACGAAGATATTCCCTTCGATTATTTGGATCAGGTTTTCGATATCATCCGCCAGACGCGCCACCATACATATCAGATTCTCACTAAGCGGCCAGAACGTGCGGAGAAATATTTCCGCCAGCGGGAAGTTCCCGCCAACGCATGGCTCGGAGTTTCGGTGGAAGATAAAAAATATGGACTGCCACGTGTTGATATTCTGCGCCGGATCGATGCTGATGTCCGTTTCCTTTCCATCGAACCGCTGCTGGAAGACCTCGGCACTTTCGATCTTACCGGCATTCACTGGGTAATTGTCGGCGGCGAATCCGGAATAGGAGCTAGGCCTATGAAGCCGGAATGGGTGGAAAACATTGAGAAACAATGCAGTGCATCGCGCGTGCCGTTTTTCTTCAAGCAATGGGGCGTTTTCGGCTCTGACGGCAAGAAGAGGACGAAAAAAACCAATGGCAGAGAGTTTCGAGGTAAAACTTGGGATGGGGTTCCAGGCCCCGCACAGTTGCGTTTGACGATATAGAATATGGCGAAAAGTTTTTCTCAAAACTCATTTTTCGATGAATCACATGTAATCGCAGCGCCAATTCCCGGCCTGATATATATTCCGGAATATATAAGCCAGCAGCAGGAAAATGATCTGATCCGCATCATTGATGCGCAGCCGTGGATTACAGAGTTGAAGCGGCGGGTGCAGCATTATGGCTATCGCTACGATTACAAGGCTCGAAATATCACGCCAGAATCAAAACTGGAGCCGTTGCCGGAATGGTTGTTGTCATATTGTGAACAGCTTCATACAGATAATATTTTTTCATATTTACCCGATCAAGTTATCATAAACGAATACCAACCAGGCCAGGGAATCGCGCCGCATATCGATTGCGTGCCATGCTTTGAGGAAACTATAGCATCACTCAGCCTAAGCTCGCCATGTGTCATGGATTTTACGCATGTTGATACAGGGGAGAAAATTCCCATATTGCTGGAGCCGTGCAGCCTGGTCGTTCTCTCCAGCGATGCCCGCTATCGCTGGCAACACGCCATCTCCCAGCGGAAAACTGACAAATATAATGGCAAAATAATTCCTCGCAGCCGGAGAATATCGCTGACATTTCGGAAGGTAATATTGGTTGAGTGAAGATCTCTCAAACTTGCATCAACAAATCCGGTTGGTTTTTTGATTCTTTTATTTTTGGCGCGATCACCATTTCCGGAACTTTTACTCCCAGCTTTTCCTCGAACCATTCCGCCACCATGCGCCGATGACACCAATCATCCGGTTTTCGCAAATGCTCATGACATAGCAGTACCGGCTCATGATCACCGGCCAGCGCATGCAAATCATCCCATACCTTCCGCGGATCAAGCGGTGCCAATATTTCGCGGAAATACCGTTCGCGGTAAGTGGCATAATCTTTATAAGCGGGATCGAATAACCATGTGCCTGGAGCCAACACACGATATGTCTTAAATCCCGCCGTTACACACCGCGGTGCCGTGCGCGCGATGGATACACGCCCGGAGCCGGAGTAGAGATAGAAGCTACTGGTTTTCATGGCATCATTATGCCGCTATTGGCGTTATTGTACAATGCGATAGGTTGCTATACCGCTGGATATTAAACCAAACTTCTCTATACTGGTCACTATTTAATCAGAGACGTCAATAATGCCCTTAAGCTGGAATGAAATACGAGCACGTGCGGCCCGCTTTGCCGAGGAGTGGAAGGATGCGCATTATGAAAAAGGGCAGACGCAGACCTTTTACAATGAATTTTTCGAGGTATTTGGGCGTCGCCGCCGCGATGTCGCCGTGTATGAGGAAAAGGTCAAGAAACTGAACAATACTCAGGGCTTTATTGACCTGTTCTGGCCGGGGCAATTGCTGGTCGAGCAGAAATCCGCCGGTCGGAGCCTTGCCGATGCACGTGTGCAAGCAACTGATTATTTCCTGAATATTAAGGAACAAGAAAAACCGCGCTATATCCTGCTATCAGATTTCCAGACGTTCGAGATCATCGACCTAGAAACGCGAGACGAACACCGTTTCCGGCTTTCTGAATTGCCGGAAAAAGCCCGGTTGTTTGATTTCATTGCCGGTTATCACCAGCAGCAATATAAAGACCAAGATCCGGCCAACATTGAAGCCGCCAGCCTCATGAGTAATCTGCATCTGCGGCTGGAGGAAAGCGGCTATACTGGTACTGACCTGGAGCGGTTGCTGGTGCGCGTGATGTTCTGCCTGTTTGCCGACGATACGGGTATTTTTGAGCCGGATAGTTTCCTGCGCTATGTGGAGGATAAAACCAGTGAGGACGGAACCGATCTAGGTTCCCGCCTGATCCATCTATTTCAAATTCTCGATACGCCGGTAGAGAAACGTCAGAAAACGCTGGACGAAGACCTTGCCCGTTTTCCCTACGTCAATGGCCAATTATTCGCCGACCGCATCGATCTACCGAGCTTCGACGCACCCATGCGCACGGCATTGCTGCAATGCTGCTATTTTAACTGGAGCAAGGTGTCGCCCGCGCTATTCGGTTCATTATTCCAAACCGTCATGCTGCCAGAGGAGCAGCGAAAAGGCGGTGCACATTATACCAGTGAGCGCAATATTCTTAAAACTATCCACCCGCTATTCCTGGATGAACTGCGGGAAGAATTCAAAAAAATATGCGACAGCAAATCCACGCAGCGTAAATCTCAGTTGGAAAAATTCCATGATAAGCTCGGCACACTGACATTTTTCGATCCCGCCTGCGGCTGCGGAAATTTCTTGATTCTGGCATACCGGGAGTTGCGACTGCTGGAAATAGAGGTGCTGGAAGCACTGCATCCCCGGCGGCAGTTGGAACTGGATGTGAAAAAGCTATCGAAAATAGACGTGGATCAGTTCTATGGCATCGAGATTGAAGAATTTCCCGTCCGCATCGCCGAAGCCGCCATGTGGTTGGTCGATCACCAGATGAATATGCGGCTATCGGAAGCGTTCGGACAGTCTTTCGTGCGCCTGCCGCTCAAAAAATCCGCACATATCACGTATGGCAATGCGCTCACATTGGACTGGAAGACCGTTATCGCACCGGAAAAGCTAAGTTATATGCTCGGCAATCCGCCGTTTGTAGGGGCAAGGAAAAAGAGTGAGAAACAATCCAAGGAAATGAAATCAGTATTCAGCGGTGTAAAAGGCGCGGGCAATCTGGATTATGTCGCCGCATGGTACATGAAGGCCGCGCAATACACTCAGGAGACGCATATCCGGGTAGCATTCGTTTCCACCAATTCTATCACGCAAGGCGAACAAGCAGGAGTATTATGGTCCCCATTACTCTCCCGCTATGGAATTCACATTCATTTTGCTCATCGAACTTTTAAATGGACAATTGACGAGAAAAAAGCGAAGGGCATGAAGATAGCTGCCGTATATTGCGTTATCATTGGGTTTGCTGCATATGAAACTGAGAAAAAATCTCTGTTTGAATATGAAACTATCACTTCCGATCCGCATCGATTGGAAGTGAAAAATATCAATCCTTACCTGGTCGATGCGGCAGATATTGTTATTACTTCACACAGCAAGCCGATTTGCAATGTTCCGGCAATATTATTTGGCAATATGCCCAATGACGGCGGTTTTCTTATACTTACCGACCAAGAAAAGGCGGAATTGCTTGCAAAAGAACCGGCCACACAAAAATTTATAAAACCCCTAATCAGCGCTCATGAATATATAAATGGTCTAACTCGTTGGTGCTTATGGCTGCAAGAGGCAAAGCCGGCAGCATTAAAAGCGTTAACATTAGTTATGCAGCGTATCGAAAATGTTAAGCACTATCGTCTTGCAAGTACCCGAGAAGCAACGCAAAAACTTGCTTCTACTCCTTCATTATTTGCTGAGATTCGCCAACCAAAAAATAATTACGTGCTAATACCAAGGGTTTCATCCGAAAGAAGAGTATATGTACCAATTGGTTTCTTTTATCCAGATTCAATTGTAAGTGATACATGTCTATGCATTCCCAATGCCACCCTATACCACTTCGGTGTTCTCACCTCACTGATGCACATGGATTGGATGCGCTATGTTTGCGGTCGCTTGGAAAGTCGGTATCGCTATTCCAATTCCCTCGTTTATAATAATTTCCCCTGGCCGCCGAATCCCACGCCCGCGCAGGTAAAGGCCATTGAAGAAAAAGCGCAAGCTGTGCTGGATGCGCGGGTGCAATTCCCCGGCAATACACTGGCTGATCTCTATGATCCACTTACCATGCCGCCTGCATTGCTCAAAGCGCACCAGGCACTCGACAAGGCCGTAGATACTGCCTATCGCAAACAACCCTTCGCTTCCGAGCGCGAACGCATCGAATATCTTTTTGCTGAATACCAGCGCCTCACCGCACCGCTGATGGCGCAGAAAAAACCTCGTAAGAAGAAAACAGCATGAAAGACAAATCATTCTTCAAACGCATGAAACTCAGTGCTCAGGATTTCGAGAAAGGCCTGCGCCCGACAATGGAAAAGCAGTTTGGCGCAACGATATATTCTATTGAGGCATTGCCGCGCAAAGAGCTGGTAAATAAATTAGATTTTGTCGGCGTCGATGCATTTATCATGGATCAGGAACAGGAAATGTATGGCCTGGGAAGTCGCGTAAATTGGGCATGGTTTGAGAATGAGCCGTCATTTTCATTCCGGTTCGCCTTATGGGATGCACGCATTAATGATTGGACGTATGAACGCGAATATAAGCGGAAGCTGCAAATCGCCAACCGGCCGGAAAAACAGATTTTTCCTGAGTGGCATGTGGAATCGTTCAGCAAAGAAAAGGGCAGCGGCCAGATAGTCTGGGCGCGCATGGGCCGGACAAAAGATATCCTGAATTATATCGATGCCAATATTGTCAAGGAGGGCAAGGATTACAGAGGTATTAACGGCGTGAGCATCCAAGAACCGAAATCCAAGAAGGAACGGCGGCTGGTGGTATCGGTGCCGGCAAAAACATTGGAAAAAATATGCGAAGTGAAAGAAATTATTCTGAAGGACTAACTCTCTATCGATATCATACTAACAGCCATATGCAGTATTTTTTAAAAAAGAGGCATTAATGACAACTCATGATCCAAGGCAAATTGTTGAAACCTTACGTGATCATCTTGCTAGTTATAATAAGCAGATAGTTGAGGTGAAGTGATGACATACAAGCTCAATTTCGCTACCCCATTGGAGTTTAAACCACAAAATTATAAAGGCCTCGGCGGGGTAGTAGGAATCTACTTTATTTTCCTAAAGGAAAAGAGAGTAACTTACCCCTTTCGTGACTCTAGATTAATATATATTGGTATGAGCGAGATGAAAACTAATAGCATAGCCTCACGACTTTCAAATCACTATGATGGAAAATCAGGAAATTTGGGGCTTCAAAATTATCTGAAGATAACCGATTTAATGTTCACCTATTTAAACTTCGACATTATTCAGAGCATAAACATGACAAAATTTCTGATGTCTTATCTTCCTGTTTTCTACAAGAAGATGGCACTATGAGTATAATGCAGGTGCAATTTTATGAATCAGAACATCTTATGAAATCTTTGAGAGAAATGGTTTTTAAAGAACAAGCGCAAAAAATCACTGCTTAAAAATATGGATAATGCTTTAAGGGGTAATATATTGCGGTTAAAGCGGTTGAAGTTGTTAATTTTAGTACAAAAAAAATAAAAAATATAATATCATATTGTTAATAACTAAAACTTAACCGCACTAACCGCATCAACCGCGAATCTCAGTAATCCACCATTTTGAGGCATGGCCGTGTTTATCCACTTCCTGATCTAGGCGCATGTTATTAACAATCCGTTTCTTTTTTTGACTAAGCCATTTTCCAAACTCCTTTGCATTAAAGAAGCCCGACTTATTGCTGGTCGCGTTTGCTAATGCATCGCGCAATTTTGGATTCTTATATGGTGTGTGTTCATCACCCTCTTTCTCAAAGGCCAGTTTTATTATATCGGCAGCAGTTTTTTTGTTATCAACGCCGGATATATCGCGCATCGCAGCAAATACGGCAGCCATAGTTTGCAGGGATGGGTCTTCATCTCGCGCTGTGTTCATGGTTTCGACAGGATCAGCCAGATCTAGCCAGATTAACGCGGAACGAACCGTATCCGACCAATCTTCAAATGATCCAAGCTGTGGTGCTGGATTTGGCCGACCCGCAACAATATAGGCTCGAACAATCGTTAATGCGGCAGCAATATATTTTCCTCTGTCAGACAGCACTTTTTCAAAAGGCTTATCTTTAAACTTCCTCAATTCGGGGCGCTCCATATTGGCATCAAGGGTGCAGAGAACTACCCGGCGAGTCATATCACCTAACAACCGCAGATTATTACCTGTTGCAAATATGGTTGATCGGGATTCAACCTCTACTTGCTCGGATTTACCAAGAATACGAATCTCAACCAAGTGCCGCTCGATTGCTTGGCAAAGAAAATCTCCGCCAAACTCGCCACTGATATTATCTATACATATTACCGGTTGACCGGCAAGCAGCGCAGAGCCAATACGTTTTTCGGTTTCCTCTTCGGTTTTACCCGCCGCTGTGACAGGACAGCGCCGTCCGGTAGCAATAGCTGTGGGCATATCGCAAATATAACTCTTTCCACTCCCAGGGGTAGAGGCACGTATAGCGTGCATGGGAGCAACATTAAAAGCTCCACGCGAAACAGTGGTCAGTATCATGGATAACGCCACGCTACGGCTTGCATCACCAACAAACGGGAATTCGGATAATAAATCATTAAGCAAATCTAATGCCTCAAGAGCATCCTCCCTAGTTGGTGCATCAGGTATATCCGGCATTGCTGGCGGCTCGAACAGAATAAGCCGTGTTTCTGGATCATATCCCGCTTTACAGAGCAAACTACCGTCAGGCCGCAAAGTCGGCGTGGTAATAACTCCTACCACTTCTTTAAAATTCCAGTGCCCTTTACGACCTAAAATTAGTTCTGCCAGCTTATCAGGTGGATTTATCTTCGTTATTATCCCGGATTGCCCTCTTCTTTTCCATATCGCGCGTTGACATAACTGGTCTACCAGATAAGTTTTTCCAACGGCGATAAGTTGAGCTATTTTAGTCCGATTTTTACGGGCTGCTTCTACATCTTTTACTACAGGGCGCACTAAACAGTATCCCCGCTGGTAGATTTCAGCCCCGCTGGAAATCAGCACTTCCTCACCTTTCGTCGCTTCTACAGATATTCCTCCGCCCTCCATCACAATGACGGGCAAAGAATCCTCACCGTCCGCTTCCTTACAATTGCTCTCAGCACATTTCTTCGATTCCCATCCGCGTCCTTTTGCCATTTTGACGAGAGTTGCTATTGTAATTCCACCATCCCTCTTAAATTTATTCCACCGTGATATACAGTCTTTGGGGTTATATTTGCGTCCACGTTGTGACCAATTATTCCATATCTGCATTGAAAAACCGCTATGGTGTAACGCCATCCCAACATGTAACCAGTCATCATGGCCCATATCTGGGTCAAGAAATGACAACATATCCTCCACTTCCTCCCGGCTCAATTCAGACGTGATAGTGGTTAAATTCTGCTCCGGCGGTTTATTCTCCTTGGGTTTTAGAAGTTCAAGCCATGCCTCCGGGGCATCCTGTGGCAGGTCAATATCATCCGAAGCAAAGCTATATTCCTTGCCGGTGCGGTGGCGTGATGGTGGCGCGATAACGTAACCACCATCACCCCTTATATCGACACCAGGAAAATCCTTACCGAAAGTGTTTGAATTGCTGGATACCTTAAAGCTTGGGTGTTTAAAATAATGATGCTGTCCGTTGCCGGTTAAGACTGACCATCCAGTTGGCAGCGCACCATGCAATTGCTGCAATCTAGCAAAAGATTCGTTGCCGCCTTTATCACCATCAATGTCGATAACGAATATTCCCGATTCGGCACCAGTGGCAATTCCGATGTTTAAATCTTCGCGGCAATCGAATAATTTTGCCGCCACACCGAAATCACCGGTTGCGTCCTTGAGGCCATTTTTGCAAGCCGGATGCTTCCCGATATTTGCGCAACCCTGCTTACCGCAAGTGCAACTTCTGTCATTTTTCACGCCATGGCAGGGAAATACCCTAAAGCCAATCTGAGTATATGTATTAACATGCTCGCCTATATTGGTAGCAAGCCATTTAGCGGTATTATTGTGCATTTTCATCTCCGTCGTATTATTATTAAAAGTCCACGAATCGGCCTAACAGCCCGAGAAAATCACATCATATGTGAATTTGCGTCCTGCCGCCTTCATCCTGCGTTCAAATTTTTCGAGCAGGACCAACTCTTTTTCGGCTTGGTCCACAAGCTCAGTAATTGTAATTTCAGAGACGAATGCCGGTAAAATAAGGGATTGCAAATATTCATAGGTAGGCACCACCCATAAATAAGGTGGAAAATCATCCTCCATGCGACACATTATGGATGACGCCGCCTCAAGCCCACAGATTACTTCTAAATGCTCACCGGCGTTGTTTCTTACATGTATAGAGCAACCGGTGTCGTCGCCCTTTACTATGTCGTTTGGCTCTACCGGAGCACCACCTACACCATCACGATTTAAGTATGTGATGCTAAGAGCCTGAAGCTCTCCGGTGACATTGTTTAAGGGCTTAAGCATTATTGGCCATTCAGTTCCGGTAGCAGCATGTGGATAGGCTGGTAGAAAACGAAATGCGTCCAGAAGATTTTTTTCGTAAAAATCACAGGATTCCAGGTAAATTTCCGCTAAGGTTCCCGAACTAGATAAAGCTGACCCCCAAAGCTGATTTATCTCTGATTTTGAAGCGGGTATAACTCCGCCATAAATGAGCTTCCTTCTCTGCTCCCTTATGTTGCCAAGGGTGTATAAAAGTTCTTCAAGGTCTGTTCTATTTTCTTTACTTTCCGTCATATTGGCCTCCGGTTCTAAATGATTATTTTCAGGCAGCGATGCTTCGCTGCTTGCGTTTGTGGTATTTTCGTAGTCGTTATTCATAAAAAAACTCCTGATTAATTATTTAATTGTGGTAAAAATTCGCCGGTTAAGTTTGGTATCGTCATGTCACACCGCGTTTATATGCACCTGTGACACCAAGATTGGCCGCCAGCGTTGATTCCAGCTATGTCACACCCGGCACACCCATAAATTCAGTGCGCCGGATGTGACACCATGCCGGTGATCAATCCGTCGGTGTTAGAGATCCCGCACCATCGTCTTGCGATGCGTCTTCCGTTTTCATCGGATCTTCGGATTGCGCTGCTTCCTCGGATTCAACCTCGATGGTCGAAGATATGATGTAAAACTTGCTACGCTCGCTCTTCGGCGGCCTGATGAGGTGGGTAAAGTTGTTATCCCCATCACGCTTCGTCAGCCCAAGCCTTTCAAGTTCCCTGCAAACCTGGGTGTGATCCAGTCCTTTGCATACGTCATCGCGGAAAGTATCGGCAACCACGTAGAATTTGTAGTGTTTGTGCTTTCCGTTCTCGATTACGCACTTGTAGCCGTCGATTGCTTCTCCCTTGACGCTCTTGTCGTCGGGGTTCCAGAGGGCAAATTTGCTGGTGCAATAGCGTTCAAGGTACTCCCACACCCGCTCCAGAGCTTCTTCCGTTTGTCCCACCGTTGAGCAATTTTTCAACGGGTCGCAAACCATCCGCCCTGCGGCTTTATAATTGAAAAGCAACTCCGCAAGTTTGGCACTTGCTCCTCTTTCACAGGAAATCCGGAAACCGCATCCGATCATGGACGACAGTACCGGCTTAAACTCCCTGGCGTTGAATAGGCTATAAGGAATTCACCGAGGAGGAAAAGCGGGAAATAGTATTTAAGGACATATCAACCGGCAAAGTTACCCATACCACAGTATTGGATGGAATATCGGTTAAAGACCCTTCCAATGTCATAGGGTTTTTTGCCAAGCAAATTCGGGATAGCCTGAGATTAGTGGGAGGGCACGACATTTTATTCGAGAAGGTTAAAGAATATATCCGGGACTACCTTTTCGGCCAGACAGTAGAACTTGCCGATTTGAATAAGCCAGAAAGAATTAGGTGATCTGCTTGGCATTACTTATCAGCAGATTCAACACTATGAAAAAGGCTCACGCCAGATCAGTTACTCCAGCGTTTATAGGATTGCCTGTGAATACAAAGTACCGATTTCCTTTTTCTTTGAAGGGTATGAGGTAAACGCTTCACCGTTTAAGGCTAAGGACACTTTACAGCTTGTTCACTTCTATAACCGCCTAGGTAGTGACCAGCTAAAAAAAGCCTATCTGAATCTGCTACGAGCCACAATAACGGCTGGTGAGATACGCCAATCCATAGACACAGTTAATTCAACAAGGAAGGGAGCAAATAAATGAAACCTATCCATATCACTTCTTTGCCAATAGTTGTGTTTTGGCTTTGCATATTGGTGTTACCGGCAGAAGTGCAATGCCACGATATTTTTTATATCTGCCGGTTCTCATCAGGATAGTGAAGGTCATAGGGATTTTAGCAGTTTCCCTAAATGGCAGAAATTGACAGCCAAGGAAGATATAGATGCCCCAATCACCCTGGTTAATTTGCAGGAATTAAACCGCGATGTGAACAGCAATATTGTCTATAGGGAGAATATTGCTAACAACTGGCAAACCCCGACTGAAACCAGGAAAAATGGCTATGGCAACTGCATGGATTTTGCCATAATGAAATACTACCGGCTGCATAGGCAACTTGGGATTCCGATTGACGATATGTTTATTGTCATCGGTAATTATCGTTTCCCTGGTGGGAATACTGAGGTTCATGCTGTGGTGCAGGTGAAAATTAGGGAAGGAATTTATATACTGGATATTCACCATAGTAACCATGATAGCGATAAGCCAATCAGGGCACGGGAATATTATAAAACTAAAATGCCGGAAGTCGCCTATGGCATCAACCATCATGAATGGACGAGGAAACCATTTGAATGACTACACTGCGCTTCTTAAAATTCTGATGATCGCCCGGAAGAATATAAAAGCCAGAAAGATTACAACGCAGATTGTGATTAGCGGATAAGTCAGCAAAGCGAAAAAGAAATAAATTACCGTCACGGCGATAACTATTATCGCCAGGATATATAAAATAATCCCAAGCATGAATATGAACGGTGCGGCAATTACTGCCAGCATCAGCAGCAGCAACGCCCCGATTACAAATATTACAACTTCCGCCATGTTAAAGTATCTCTACAGCTTGTTTCAGCATTTCGTCATTTACATCAATATAACGCTGAGTGGTAGAGAGATGTTTATGTCCGGCCAGGGTCATGATTACTTTTGCTGAGATTCCGCTATGCGCCATCCGGGTTATGAACCATCTGCGCCCTGAATGGCTGGATGCCCCGTCAATGCCAGCTTTAGAGTAAAGCTCTGTGAATAGCTGGCACATGGTATTAGCGGTAAAGGCTTTGCGCTTCTGGGTTAGGAACAGGGGGTTTTCGGGCATTATAGGCTGGTTGAGGGATTGCAGGTAAATTTCCGCTTCTTTCCTGAGCTTGTTGTTTACGAATACCGCCCTGGCCTCATTGGCCTTGGTATTCTGGGCTTTAAGCCTGATCTGGTCTTTTACCCCGCCATTAGCGTCAAATAAATCCCCTACGAGCAGGGTTGATATTTCTCCTACCCTAAGACCCCCGAAAAAGGACAAACTCACTATAAAGCGGTTTCTTTCAGCATAACGGGAAGCGGAAATCACATTGAGCAGCCTTTTCATTTCCGTTTCCGAAATTACCTTGGCCTGTTTCACAAGGAAAACCTCATTTTTTATCGTTAATCACAATAAAAAATTATATTTCCTTTTGATTGGGTGGGCTACCTCGGAAATTCCATCAAGTATTTCAAGCTTTTACAAAGAAACCTAAGAAAACATAGATTATATTAGGTTTTTCATTCCGCAATTCCAGAACGGGTAAATAATAATAAAGGGAAGGACGAATGAAAACACTTCACATAGAGATCGGCGATCACGATAAGATAAAATCCCGTAGCATAGTCGATAGGGCGAAACTGAGAATCACCAAGAATAAGACGCGAATGTGGTATGATGATTTTTCGGAGTTTGCCAGGATGTTCACGAAAACCAACCTTGCCGTGCTAAACCATATCAAAACATTCAACCCCAAATCGGTTGAGGAACTTGCTGCTAAAGTAGGATGCAGGAAATGTGATCTTTCCCGCGCTATCAACACCCTGGCAAAACATTCATTTATAGAGCTAAAGAAAGTGGGGCAAGATCAATTCATGCCGATACTGCATTACGATAATATCACGGCGACTATGGTAGTCGGGTCGTTGTAGGCAGTTACAACTGCTATGCCAGATTATCCAGGCTTATTTTAAGGATATGCGACAGTTTCTTTAGAGTAGATACGCCGCCATTTTTATGGCCGGTTTCTATGGCAGCGATCATGGCGCGGCTGATCTTGGATTTCCTGGCTAGTGTTTCCTGGGTAAAATCCCTGTATTCGCGCCATATTTTAAGTGGACTTTCGCCGTTAATCCGGCGCTCTACCATTTCAAAAGGGATCAGCTCGTCCTCACCGGATTCCAGCTTTGCCTTCGCGCTATCGTAAGCATGAATATCGGAGAGCATTTCTTCATCCTTCAGCAGCTTCTTCAGTTTATCCTTCGGGATAATGGCAAATTCCTTGCCTCCCTTGGTTATCGTTTCTATACGCATCAATATATTCCTCCTCTGGTATCTAGTTCCAAAACCAGCATGATAAGCTGGTCATCCTGTAGTTCGTATATAATCCGCCAATCGCCAACCCGGAGCCTGTATCCATCCCGGCCCTGAAGTTTGGTTAGATTATTATTCGTAGCATAAGGGTCTTCCGCCACCTCGCGTATTTTGGTCGAGATTCTTTTTTGCAAGTTCATCGGCAACCGGGAAAGCCGCCGGTCGAACTGCCTGGTGGTTACGACCTTATACATACACTATTGTTACCATAAGCAACATATTATGGCAACATCTTTTTGTTTCTTATGGTAACAAATAATCTTCCCTAGAGCAACCGCAACTGCGAATTGGTAAAATCCTCCGGTTTGCGTTTTGGTTCTTCTGTCATTTTTTGGATGAAACGGGCGGCGGGAGTGGGGCGTGTTTCCCAGATTTCCATGGTGAGGGTATTGCCGTGGTTAACATAGCCGCATATGTCCAGTATGGAAGCCTGGATATAGCTCATGTTGAAGCACTTGCGGTCAATGTCCGTGGCCGCAAATAGCATGTGATAAGAGGGCTGGAAACCTTGCTCCCTTACTTCTTCGGCGGCAGCTATTATCATCCCGCCCGCCCCGCAGCAGGGTTCGCACATGGTAAAATAGCCCTTTTCTTTTATTGGGGTTTTTATGTCTATCAGCACCATCTTCGCCATCATCTGCGATACATGATATGGAGTAAAAAACTGGCCGCGATCTCTATTGGAAAACTCCGCCAGTTCATAAACCCTGCCCAGGAAATCCTGGTGTGAGTGATATAGGGCAAGCTGGGTGATACTCAGAAGATTGGCGAACAGGCTCAGTTCCTCTTTGTTGTATTTCTTAATCAGCTCTAAGTATTTCTGCTCAAATCGTTCATAATCCGCGTCTTTAGGAATAATGTTGTAGCATTTCTGGTGAAGGGCGGTGGCGGCTATCTCAAGCCAGTCGCAAAATGTTTCGTATTTGTCGCGGGTGTTCGGGAAGTGATGGAGAGTTTTTATGAATTGAGTGTGGAAGTTTTTCTCATTACTCGGTTTCTTCACCTATTATCGCCCAGGAAAAATGGTAAACTTTTTTGGAGCCTATGTTTGGCAGCCATTGATTTTTTAACGCCCTCTCATGCTTGTCCGGGATAAGCAGCTTTCTATCTAAAAGTTGAGGGATTAATATCTTTGGTGAGAACCCCTTGCAGATTTCATTTTTGAAGATTTCAGGATAAACGAAGTATTCAAACACCCCTTCATAGGTTTTCCGCTTGAACCCGGCCTGGTTTATGATTCTCACCTCTTCAATTGATTCATCATCCCTTCCCATAGCTGCGAACCTGCTGCTGCCATGAAGTTCAAAGAACGCCTTAATTTGCGTTATGCCTTTTTCTATTTCCATCGGCTGAGTAGTTCCCCTCTCATTCAGCCAATCGTTAAAGCACCTGCCGGCAGCGGCAAAAGCTTCACCCGATTCCAGCGGTAATATTCCATAATCTATCGCGGTTTCACCAGCGGCAGCTATAAGCCCAAAACGCCCCGCGACTCGCCTTATTTGTCCATCACACTCCGGGGGTGTAAATTGGGTAGTGAAGTCCTTTACATATATGGAAATCAGCTTCTCAAGCGATTCCTGGGGTAATGAGGTTATCTCTTTCAGGAAAGCCCGTATCGCGCTGCCATAATATTTCTTGCTGGCGGAGGCCAAATGCCTGGATAATTGATCTCCACCCTCGAATTCTCCTAGATTCTCAAACACGCCCATTCCATTACCGGCATCGGCGGGGATATTGCAGAACCTGATTTCCATCCCCGCCATCGGTTTCCTTTGCGCTTCATTCATTTTGGATTCCAGGGTCATTTCACCGGATGAAAGAAATAATAATCGCCATTCATAAGTTTTACGCAGTTCGCTGCCGCTTTTAAGCCTGCCTTTGCCCTGGTTGTTGGCAAGCATATATATGGCGTCACCGATTGATTTGCTGTCGGCTTGGCCTATTTCATCCAATACTAATAATGAATCTCTGTGATTTTCTGCTATGGCCTCAAGCGCATTTGCCGTTGAGCGCCATTGCCGGATGAAACCATTTTCTCCCCCGCCACCCCAAACTGAAGCGGCAATCCGTAACAAAGTGGTTTTACCTGTGCTGCTCGAACCAAAGAAGTGTAATCCACCAGATTCTTCCCGCGTCAGGTAAAGCAGCGGTGCAGCGAATGCCGCTGACATAGCGAATATCAATCGGGAATTGCCTTCCGCGTATTTGGCGACATTCTCTTGCCACTCACCCAATGTTCCCGAAGCCCTGAATGCCGCGAAACCCGCTGATTCAGTTTGCAGTACAGCCTTGGCGCTTTCAGGGAATACCCTATCCGGCAGGACAAAACTGTTATTGTGCCAGCCGATTTTGGTTATGCTGATAACACTTTCCAAAGGTTCAACGCTTGCCAGGTATTCCAGGAACTTCTCTTTTGCCCTTTTGCCCGGTGAAAGCAGCAATCCTTCATCCAATAGTTTTGACCTGATCTCGTTACCATCCCCACTGAGCAAACGCATCGGCATAGACCATTTATGTTTCTGGTGAGTTCTCGGAGATAGCCATTCCAATACCAAACCATGATTAGCATCCGATTCATCATGGCTGAATGCGCTGACGGTAATGGGGGAACAGAGCCTTAGAGGGGGATAATCGGAATCGGTAAAACGAAAATATAATCCATCTTTCCCCAAGCTGAAGTTGGCGGGTAAATTATCGGGGTTGATAAGGTTGTTGAATTGCTGTTTTACTTTTTGCAGCCCTTCCAGGAATGCCAGATCGTTGAAGTCCGTGGGCATAGACCCGGTATCTTGGAACTTTGGGAAAATAACCTTGCAGTTATATTTCTTGGCCACTTCCTCTGCCTTTACCCGCCCGGTATTGATTTCTCCCCAGCAATCATCATCCCCCGCGATCACGATTTCCTTATGCGGGAACTTGCCTCTTATAGCTGATATAACGGATTCCAAATTACCTGCGTCAAATGCGATTATTATGGGTTTCAGGGTAGCTTCGTGAATACTTGCACCAGTGGCATAACCCTCAACCACGATAATATGCTTTTCCTCAATGTTCCCGATTATATGGAAACAGCCTTTTTTCTTCCCACCAGCCAGGAACCGCTTGCTGCCATCATGGTGGATATATTGCAGCGATAGCAGATTCCCCTCTATATCCCTTATAGGAACCGCGATAAAACCTGAGCCATATTTGATTCCATAGCCCTTGACGCGCTTATTATCGAGATATGCCGAATTGCCTTCTTCTTCCAGCTTATCGAATATCTCCTTAGCTTTCGCGCCTACCTTTTCATGCCTAGCCGCATCTTCCTGTTCCTGCTTTTTGGCGGATTGCCTGATCGTCAAATCCAGGCTTTTACGCTGCGCTTCCGATATTGAATAATCCTTATAACGCCATTTTTCCTTGATGTTTTTTGAAAAATCCCCGAAAGCGCCATATTTATGATCATTAAGCACATACCAGCAGGATTTTTTCTTTTTCGCCTGGGTGCTGAAATTATGGAACTTCCCGTCACTGATAATATTATCCCGGCAGATAATCCCATTAGCTGCCATAGCCTGCCGAAAATCCTCTGCGGCTGAGTTAATATTCATTCGTAATTAATCGGTGCGTTAAATCGCTTGCAAAGTTCTGTGTTAGAATCTATCGCCTCCCGAACTGCGGCAAAGAATTTTGCCGTCATGTTCTCGTCTTTCAGCACCAGTTCCAGCATCACCTTATCCTTTGCGTATCCCGCCAGGGCGATAATTGCCCAGCCTAGCTTCTGCCGGACTTCCTCCAGGTTCATCTGCGCGAAAGTTTTTTCTTTTTTTGCCATGTTATTTGCCCTCCGCTTCGGCTATGGTCTTTTCCGTGGCGATGCAGCATTGCTCCAGCATGGTTATGCGGATATCCTCGGCATTATATTGATAAAGAATTTTTACCGCCTCACGCATTACGTGAAGATTGTTCTTTTCATTTCGCAAGAAATCAGGAGCCGTGATTATGAGCCTAGCAGTTGCCAGTTGCTCCGCTTTGCAGTCTTCGCGCTCGTTCCAATCAGGAATATTGGCGATGCGATAGCCATTACCTTGAATAGTCCCCATCACTTCGCAAAGCTTCCAGGGGCCGGGCGTATGTTTGTCTTTCTTAGCCATTTTATTTGCCCTCCGCTTTATCGAGTGCCTTATGCAGAAGCGTTAATACTTCTGCCTCCGGGCTATATGTTGGTTCATGATTATTATCCGGGCAGTTTTCCGCGATTATCGGAATCGCCCGCCTGACAGCTTGCAATAATTCAGGGGCAGCGGAACAGAGCCGGGCATTGGCTAGAGTTTCCCCACTTCCATGGTAATAATGTCTTGTCTTGTTGCCTGCGGTAGCAAAGGTGATAATATCGTCACCATTTGCGCTTACCCAGCAATCAGGACGAAGCGTCCAGGGGCCGGGCGTATGTTTGTCTTTATTCTCCATATCAGGTACTCCTTTGTTGGTTGTTGTTAGTATTCATCAGCCCTCATGATGGTTAAAACACGCTGGGTGATTTCAATATTGCCGGGGTCTTCCGAACCCTTGTTCATGTGCAAATCGTAATAGTCGATTTTCCAGAAAAACTTGTTAGGCGGGCTATAGATAGAGCCAATAAAAACCAACCCAAAATCATGTTCCCCACGCGGGTCATTATCAGGATGGAACCGGCTATGTTCCTGAATCTTTTTAAACAGCTCGTACTTTTCATGTTTGTCCAGGGTGTCCACTCCCTGTGTGGTCACTACCTGACCACCTTTAAAAGTGCGCCGGAACTGGTCATTAATTCTTGCTATCTTGCTCACCTGTTTGCTAACCATAAAACCTCCTGAAATCGGCTTATATCCTGGAGTTTATAGCCGGATGGAGCCGTGGGCTAAGGAAGATTAGGGCGTGGTCATAAAAAAATCGCCCTACGAAAAAAAGTTATGCGGGAGCCGATTGATCTACTTAAGTTTTTCAGCGAAATTACCACATTGCCCGCCTTACCCCACGTAAATCGGTAGCTTTTTTATAGAAAAGAAAGTGGTAAAAACCGTATCCAGCCATTTGGGTAATGGGTAATGAATTTCAGAAAAATGGGTAATGCAGGAGATTGTTACTGGCCTTGGGTTTGAAAGGGCAATTACCACATCTTAATCTATACCCACAAAATGCGGTGAGTTTGAGAATGGGTAGCTAGAATTATTCAAATGTTCTGATCTTGCGGTTCCATATTGAGCCAAAATCATGTAATTTGCTGAATAAGAGAAGGCTGAATTTGGTTGAATATTTCCGCTTATCTATGAATTTTTATTCCTACTATAAGCCTACTAGCGAAGTGGCAACTCTCGGAAAGTGGTGCCCAGAGGCGGAATCGAACCACCGACACAGGGATTTTCAGTCCCTTGCTCTACCGACTGAGCTATCTGGGCAATTAGAAAGAGTTTTGCGGAGTGTATAAAATATGCGCAGATAATTGTCATCTATTTATTTATGCAGCGACCACAACATGCAGCGGAAAAGTCCGGGAAAACCTGGATTCATAGCAATTACTTTAACTTTCCTGCGCCTCCAATAAAACCTCACGTTTTCCCACATGGTTCGCCGGCGAGACGACACCCTCTTTTTCCATGCGCTCGATGATGGTCGCGGCGCGGTTGTACCCGATTTTCAAATAGCGCTGAACAAAGCTGGTCGAGGCTTTGCGCTCATTCAGCACCAGGGCCACTGCCTGATCGTATAATTCATCGCGCTCACCCGCGCCGCCGCTCTCAAATGCTGCATCCTCGCTTTCGTCTGCGGTGATGTCGTCCATATAAACCGGCGCGCCTTGCGTTTTCAGGAACGAAACAACTTCCTCCACTTCCTCGTCGCTGACAAACGGTCCGTGGACGCGGATAATGCGCGAGCCGCCGGACATGTAAAGCATATCGCCCTGACCGAGAAGCTGCTCACCGCCTTGCTCTCCAAGAATCGTGCGGCTATCGATGCGGCTGGTCACCTGGAAGCTGATGCGCGTCGGCAGATTGGCCTTGATGACGCCGGTTATGACATCAACGCTCGGCCGCTGTGTCGCCATTATTATATGGATTCCGGCGGCGCGTGCCATTTGCGCCAGACGCTGCACCGAGGTTTCAATTTCCTTTCCCGCCACCAGCATGAGATCGGCCATTTCATCAACAATCACCACGATGAACGGCAGAGGCACCATATTAAGCGGCACGGTTTCAAGTATCGGCTTGCCGGTTTCGACATCGAAACCCGTCTGCACCGTGCGCGTTAAAACTTCGCCTTCCTTGAGCGCCGCTTCGATTCTGCTGTTATACCCGGCGATGTTGCGGACGCCGAGCGTGGACATCAGCCGATAACGATTTTCCATTTCCTTAACCGTCCATTTTAACCCCACCACCGCTTTTTTCGGATCGGTAACGACAGCGGCCAGCAAGTGTGGAATGCCGTCATAAACCGAAAGCTCCAGCATCTTCGGATCAATCATGATGAATTTGCATTCGTCCGGCGAATATTTATAAAGCAGCGAAAGAATCATGGTGTTTATCGCCACCGATTTGCCCGAGCCGGTCGTTCCCGCCACTAGCAAATGCGGCATTTTCGCGAGATCGACGATCACCGGATCGCCGCCGATGTTTTTGCCCAGAGCTATGGCCAGCTTCGATTCCGCCGATTTATATTCATCGGTTTCCAGCAGTTCGCGCAGGTAAACGGTTTCGCGGGTGGAATTAGGCAGCTCAATACCGATTGCGTTTTTGCCGGGAATTACCGCGATGCGCGCCGAGGTCGCGCTCATTGAACGGGAAATATCGTCCGCCAAGCCAATGACGCGCGATGATTTCGTGCCGGCCGCAGGCTCCAGCTCATACAACGTAACCACCGGACCGGGGTTGATTCCAATGATTTTCCCATAAACGCCGAAATCCTCCAGCACCCGCTCAAGCAACCTGGCGTTTTGTTGCAGCGCACTCTCGGAAAGCCCGGATTTCCTGATTTTCGGCGGGTCGGAAAGCAAATTCAGCGATGGTAGGGTGAAGTTACCCGGCAAAGGCAGATCGAACGAATCCTGCCGCCCCTCCGGTTCCGCCATGCGCTTTAGATATGGCGAAATCCGCGGCATTTTGCGCTCCGGCGCTTCCTTTTTCTTGCGGCGCTTCAGATTCAGGCCCAGTTCCGGCTGCGGCGGTAAATCTTTTTTGCCGAGCAGCGCATATGTTTTTCTAAGCATGCGATAGGAGATGCGCGAGACGAACGAAATAATTTTTGCGGTGACGATAGTTCCTTCCAGCCAGCCGTAAAACGAAATTCCCAGCGCAAAAAACAATGCAAGAAGTGCCAGAACCATAGCGATTGCAGTGAAGGCGGACGGGTTGTAATGATATAATTTTCCTTTGAGGAAATAACCAATATAGCCCCCGTAACTTTGCAGCGGCAAACTCTCCGAACTCCCGAAAACCGCAAAAACCGCGGAAAAAGCCAATAGTGAAGTTACCAGCAGCAGTATTTTAAAAATTATTATCAGCGATATTTTGAGCCAGCCGCGGCTAATATATTCTTCCTTAAAAATTCTGATTCCCCATACCAGGGGTGCCAGCGCCATGAAAAAACATGCGAACCCAAAAAATTGCAGCAGCGGGCTTGCAATATACGCTCCGGCGCGGCCCATAAAATTCCGCACGTGGCCTTGGCTGGCTAGATCGAACGATGGATCGTTCGGGCTGTATGTTATGAACGCCACCGCCAGAAACAGCCCAAGCAAAATCAGCAAAAAACCCGCTAATTCCGCGATGCGTTTCCGAAAAAATGTGGGTGGGTTTACTGCCATTACGCCACCATTTCCAGTGAATTTCCGCATTTCTGCGCCACATATTCGATAAGAGCCCCGGCCACATCGAACCCGGTTGATTCCTCGAATCCTTTGAAACCCGGGCGGCGGTTCGCCTCTAAAACCAGCGGGACGTTACCTCGGCAACGGATATCAACTCCCGAAAATTCACGCCGCGAAATGCGTGCCGCCCGTTCGGCAATATCTTTTAGCTGCGGGGCCTCTGCGATGGGGTGCGAAATCACCTCCTCGTTGAACTCGAAATTCGTGCGAAAATCATCCGCCTGTGGCTTGCGCGAAACATAGACCGGCAGGGCCTTATAGCCAATAACGATAACGCGATAATCCACTTCCGCCTCAAGAAATTCCTGCACCATCACCTCACCCGACCTGTATTGCATCAATTTTTTACGCAGTTGCGGTTCCGAATCAACCTTATGGACATGCCGCCCTTCGGAGCCATGGATACCTTTTATAACGCACGGATAGCCGAGTTCTTCGGCAAAAGCGACAGCTTTATTGGGATCGCAGAATTGCCGGGTGCGCGGCACGTCCACGCCGTTTGCGGCAAGAAAAATGTAATCATGCATCTTGCTCATGGCGAAACCTTCCTCGGCCAGGCCGTCATCGACCACAACCTTCCCCGCATCCCGGAAGAGCCGCGCCAAAGTCAGGGCTTCGGCAATAAACGGCATGAATGAGCGAATTATAATCGCATCATAATAGGCAACCAGATCGCGCTCACCGGCGAAAGCGCCGACCGATTCGCCATCGGCAATCAAGCTCAGATCATAGGCATCGATTGAATCGACTTGAACGCCCAAGCGTTCGCCGACTTCCTTACCGCGACGCACGGTATAAAGATCGCCGGTCTCGAACCAGAGAATTTTCAATTTGCTTTTAGCCATCGCTTTTACTTGGCATTCCTTTCCAAAAATACTCCATCTTTCATCCCCTGTATGGAAGAACCCCTCCCCGCCATTTCTAGCCGTTTTTCCGCCAGACAGCAATAGTGCAAATCGCGCTCGATGCCGGAAAACCTGCGCCCGAGTTTTTTTGCTACCGCAGCTGTGGTGCCAGAACCCAGAAACGGATCAAACACGAAATTACCCATATCCGAACTGGCCATGATGATTTTCGCCAGTAGTTTTTCCGGCTTTTGCGCCGGATGATCGGTATTTTCCGGCATCGACCAGAATGGCACGGAAATATCGGTCCACAGGTTGGAAGGCGCGGTGAGCCGAAATTTTTCGCCGTCTTCATCCCGCCAATCCTTAGGCTTTCCGGCCTCGTCGCGGTATGGTGCGATGACTTTTTTCTTGAGTCGCACCCGTTCCGGGTAAAATTTATAATCCTTGGAAACCGTGCAGAATAAAATATCCTCCGAGACATTTTTCCAGTTCCGCGCGGCACCGCGACCCTTTTCGCGCTGCCAGGTGACGCGGTTTTGGATATGGAAATATTTTTTTGCGGCATTATAAACACTGGGCGTCGATTGCCAATCGGAGCATATATATATCGAAGCATTGGGCTTTAATATTTTGATGAGCTGGGAAAGCCAGGAATCAAACCACTTTTCATAGCTCCCGGCATCGGTTTTTTTAAATATCTTTCCGCCGAAATTCTTGGTCAGGTTATATGGTGGGTCGATGAATAAAAGATCGACGAAATTTTCCGGCAGCAGCGGAGCCGCAGCGAAAATATCACCATGGATGATGCGGTCGGTTATGGCTGGAAGAGAAAGTGTCATGCCGTCTTTATGACGGCATCCGGCTTTCCAGACCCCGTCATTCGACGGGGTGACAAGCCTCTTGCCATATTTCTCTATCTCTCGCTCCGATAGGGTCAAAGTCCTATTCCGCGGGGCTTTTTTCATAAGGTGTTTCATGCCATGATTTTTGCCCGCAAAAACCCTTGCTGTAAACGATATTTTGCTTCTATAATCTTTCAGGGGAATCATTAAGGCGGGCGCTTCGTTCCGTAAACCCGGCCAGATCCGAAAGGAAGCAGCCGTAGCGGGGTTGGGGCGGGTCGTTTTCGTGGTTCCCTTTATCCGTTTCCCGTGATCCGTTGGCCGTTGTCCGGATAACGGTTAGCGGTCAACGAACAACTTAAATCATGGAAAATAAACCTTACCTCGTTCTCGCGCGCAAATACCGGCCCAGGAATTTCTCCGAACTCATCGGCCAGGACGCGCTGGTCTCGACACTCACCAACGCAATCAAATCGAACCGAATCGCCCATGCCTTCATTTTGACCGGCATCCGCGGCGTCGGCAAAACCACTTCGGCGCGCATAATCGCCAAGGCCTTGAATTGCACCGGAAGCGATGGCAACAGCGGCCCAACACCGGAGCCATGCGGCGTTTGCGAGCAGTGCATCAGTATCGCTGAGGATAGAAACGTCGACGTCATCGAAGCCGACGCGGCAAGCCGCACCGGCGTGGGCGACATCCGCGAGATTATTGATAATGTGCGCTACGTTCCGGTAGCGGCACGCTATAAAATTTACATCATCGACGAAGTGCACATGCTTTCCAAATCGGCGTTCAATGCACTTTTGAAAACGCTGGAAGAACCGCCGCCGCATGTGAAATTTATCTTCGCCACCACGGAAATCAGGAAAATTCCACTGACCATCTTGTCGCGCTGTCAACGGTTCGATCTGCTGCGTGTGCCGCCGGAATTGCTGATGCAAAGATTTTCGGAAATCGCCGAAAAAGAAGGATTTTCGATAGACGGCGAGGCCCTCGAAGTCATCGCCAAAGCGGCGGAAGGCTCGGTGCGCGACGGGCTTTCTATATTGGATCAGGCACTTTCCCGCTCGGGTGGAAACGTAACCGGTGCGGAGGTTAAGGAACTTATCGGCATCGCCGATTACAATAAAATATTCGATTTGTTCGAGCTGGCCATGGCTGGAAAACCGCCGGAAGCATTGGTGGTACTGCGCGCATTATACGATTCCGGTTCCGATCCGGCGGCCGTGCTGGAAGACCTACTGGAACTCACGCATTACATAAGCGTATTGAAACACGGCGGGGAAAATCCGGTGGCGAAAACCGGCGCGGGCGATAAGCGCCGCGCGGTAGCGATGGCGGAAAGGCTTTCGGTTCCGGCGCTGGTGAGGGCGTGGCAGATATTGTTAAAAAGTTTGGCTGAGGCGCGGGCGGCGGCTAGCCCCTTAAGCGTGGCAGAAATGGCCGTAATCAAACTTGCATATACTTCCGGCTTGCCGACTCCGGGCGATTTGGCAAAAAATCCGCAAGGCGAAATCCGCCATGCTCCTGTATTTCAACCGGCTCCGCCGAAATCATTCGCACCTGAACTCACCAATGCGTCAAAAAAAATCCCGGTGAATAACTTTCGCGAATTGGTCGAGCTTTTCGCTGCGAAGGAAGAGCTTGCGCTGCATGGTTGGCTGGTGAATGGCGTGCATCTGGTTTCGTTTGAGAAAGGCCGGTTAGAGTTCCGCCCCTCCCCGGCCGCGCCGCAGGATTTAGCGGGGAAAATCGGCAAATGTTTGACCGATTGGACCGGCGAGCGCTGGCTGGTGGTGATTTCCAACGACAAAGGCGCCCAGACTTTGCAGGACGATAATCGGCAGCTGGAAAAAAAATTATACGCCGAAATCGCAAATGACCCGAACGTCGCCAAAGTGCTGGAATCGTTTCCCGGCGCGGAAATCATTGATGTCAGAAAAAGGCGTGAAGAGAATTTAAAAGTGGATGATTTAAAAGCAGGAGAAGGCACATGAACATAAATCAATTGATGAAACAAGCGCAATCCATGCAGAAAAAAGTGGCGGAAATGCAGGAGAAAGTCGAAAAAATGGAAATCATCGGAACGTCCGGTGGTGGACTGGTTTCGGTGGCGATGAACGGCAAGGGCGAGGCTAAGACTGTGAAAATCGACAAGTCGCTTATCGTGCCGGACGACGTGGAAATCCTGGAGGATTTGCTCGTCGCCGCCATCAATGACGCCAAAGTGAAAATCGACGATCAAATGAATGCGGAAATGTCCGGCATCGGCGGATTGCCGCCGGGATTCAAATTGCCGTTTTGATTTTCATGAAATGCAGGAAACCGTACTCGAACGCCTTATAAAAACTCTCGCCAAGCTTCCGGGACTTGGGCCACGTTCGGCCCGTCGCGCGGCTTTGCACCTTATAAAAAACAAGGAGACGCAACTTAAACAGCTCTCCGATTTATTGCTGCGCTGCCACGCGGAAATGCAGGTCTGCGCGGTTTGCGGCAATATTGATACCATTTCGCCATGCCACATCTGCCACGACCAAGGCCGCGACAGTTCGAGCATCTGCATAGTCGAGGAAGTGGCGGATTTGTGGGCGCTGGAGCGCGGCGGAATATTCAAGGGGAAATATCACGTACTCGGCGGAACTTTATCGGCCATCGACCGCCAGGGACCGGAGGAACTGGGCTTGAGCAAGCTGCTCGCGAGAATAAAAACCGATAATGTTTTGGAAATAATATTGGCCACCAACGCCACGGTGGAAGGCCAAACCACCGCACATTACATAACCGAGCAGGTGCGACCGCTGGGGCCCAAAATCTCGCGGCTGGCGCAGGGGATCCCCATCGGCGGCGAGCTGGATTATATGGATGAAGGCACTTTAAGTGCAGCGCTAAAATCCAGACTGACAGTGGGCTAACGGCCGTGCTGATGCCGAAAGTTGATGCGCCCTGATAATAGTAGAATCAATCCCCTGCCAAATAAGTAGCGAATCAGGGTCAAGGAAGCGGCTAAGAAATTCGGCTGGCAGCTATTTTCCCAAAGTGCAAGGGTACCGGCTCGAAGCCTATCCGACTCTAATTCTTATTGGTAGCACCAGGGTAGCAATAAGACTTAGCTACCCTCTTAGAAAATGGTCGGACTGAGTAAACACATTTAAAACCTGCCCGGAAATGAGGTTGGTTATTTTACAGCCATCTAATCGCATGAGATGGCTATTTGAAGTTTAGGCCTTTTGAACTTTGAAAGTCACTATCGCCTAATAGAGACGGGACACTTTCCAGCATTTCCTTATCCGATTGGAGCCGCATCTCTATGTCCTTGAGGGATCTTTTTTTCGTTTCGTCCGCAGTTTTCTCCGTAGCCACCTTTATTTTTGGTGTAAATGTATAACCCGTCAGCTTCGTAAGCGTTTTGCTTATTCTAGCTTGTTGTCCATGCGCACCGCGGTAATCCCACTCCTGATTCAACTTTTCCGCTTTTGCATAATTTTTGGATGCGGCATCTTCATTTCCTTGCAACTCCATGAGATATCCCATTAGCATGCGTGCTTCCACGTCGACACTCCAGCTGAACGTTTTTTCATTAAGAATGGCTTCCAGGTCTTTCTGCGCCTCCTGCCAATTTTTAAATAATATGTAATATTCTGCCCTGTAGAGATGGCCTGAAAGAGGGCCACATCTTTTTTCGTCTTCGTTCTGTCCAAACTCTTTTGGAACAGAGTGATCTATAACAAACTGATAATCATCTAACGCAGGCTTTTCCTGACCTAACCGCGCATAAGCATTGGCTCTAGCAAGATGTGCCTGATTGGTAACGCACGGTTTTTGATATGTCTTTTCCGCTATTCCTATGGCTTGCGAATAATCTTCAGCAGCTTTGTCATATTGCTGAAAATCATAAAGAATATTGCCGCAAATAAGATATCCCTCTCCTGGTATCCCCCAGGAAACATAGGACTTATTGGTAATAAGCCGGTTGCATAATTGCATGGCGCTGGCCATATCACCCTGTTGCATGTACACAAGGATATTATCTTCGATGGGATTTACCAGTTCAGGTTGAGATGGCCCTTCTCCACCTTCAGGCGCAGGTTTTGGTACCGGCGGTAGATTGTTGGTTCCATATTGAATTTGTTTTAATTCGAAGTCTGCCTTTAATTTTGAATCTTCGTCGCTCGGTGTTTTAGCAATGTCAGATAAAGTCTTTTCGAGTCCTTTAACATCTCCCTTTACCCTGAACTCCGCAGCCTTATGTTCTCGGCTGAAGTAGTAACGCAGTTCATCTAATGTCGGCGGAATAAATTGAAACAACATAAAACCTAAAACTAACGCCGTAACGCCAACACTCCACCATCGTGGCTTGCCTAAAATCAGTGAAACAACAGAGCATAAATAGACACCGGCAATGCCCAGAAGCACTGGCATGGTCAAGAATGGAGAATGCGCATACGCTAAGGCGTACGCTAGCGTAAGTAAGATCCAGGACGAATAAAGAAGCGGAATAATGATTCCGGCAATACCCAAAATCTTGAAAAATGCTGTATGCTTTTTAAAAAAGTGTCCTATCATCATTGAATAATATCAACAAATACACATTTTTTCTAATGTTCCATTTTGGAACAATGGTCGGAGCGATGGGATTTGAACCCACGACCCCCAGACCCCCAGCCTGGTGCGCTACCAGTCTGCGCTACGCTCCGATCTAGGGGCAAAATAGCGACTATCAGGATTTTTTCAACAAATCTCTTAAACCGCGCAACCTTTCCAGGATGGCTTTCAGCTCGGCCTTGTCGGCGGATTTCGGTTTAACTGCAAACAACTCGCGTTGCGGGCCGGATTCTCCCGGCTCGGATTCTGGCGCATTTTCCTGCAGTTTTTCGCTTAAATATTTCTGCGCCCCCTTGATAGTGAAGCCTTTTTCGTAAAGCAGGGCTTTAACTTCGGTCAGGAATTCCACGTCCAATTTACGGAAATAACGGTGCCCACCGCGGCGCTTGACCGGCCTTATCTGTTTGAATTTGGTCTCCCAGAATCTTATCACATGCTGCGGCACGTCGAGCCGTCGGGAAACTTCGCCGATGGTGTGGAAATCGGATAATTCTCTGTTTTCCGCGATGTTCAATGATGACATCGGTAAAATTATTATTCGTTCACTTTCTTGGAGAAAATGCTCGACGCATGGAAGCTCACCACCTTGCGCGGCGAGATGGAGACTTCCTGCTTTGTCTTAGGATTCCGGCCTACCCGCTGCTTTTTCTGCCTGATTTTGAATGTACCGAATGACGAGAGCTTTACCGTCTGGCCTTTTTCCAACGCCCGTACCACTTCTTCCAGAACCATATCTACCAGTTCAGCCGCTTCCGACTGCGATACTCCGATTTTTCCGTTGACGAATTCCGCCAGGTCGGCACGGGTAATGGTGTTGCCTTCCATCCTTTCCTCCTTAAACTATACCTTATAACTATATGTTATATGGTAACTTTTTGCGAAGCGCGAGTCAAGCTCATCTCGCTATTGCCATCATTGCGACTGAGCGCTACGTTCCTAAAGCCTCACTTACATTAAAGAAAAACGGGGGAAAATTGATGATATATGTCTGGCTGGCGGTAGGCGGCGCTTTGGGAACCATCGGACGTTACCTGCTTTCCGGGTTCGTCGCCGGAAGCATCGGAGAGGTTTTTCCCTGGGGTACGCTGCTGGTGAACATTTCCGGCTCGTTTCTGATCGGGTTTATCTATACCCTGACCGGGCCGGACGGCAGGTTTTTGGTCAGCCCGAACATCCGGCAATTCATGATGGTCGGGCTGTGCGGCGGATATACTACTTTTTCGTCGTTCTCCTTGCAAACCCTGAATCTTGTACGTGACGGGGATTTTTACCGGGCGGGCATGAACGTTATATTATCCTTCGCATTATGCATGATTGCCGTGGTTCTCGGCCATCTTGCTGCGGCTTTCATAAATCAAATAAAGGGGGCTTGAATCATGAGCATAAAAGAAAAAGCACTATGTTTACGGATTTTCGTTGGCGAGAAAGACCGCAGCAACGGCACCACGCCACTATATGAAGCTATCGTGCTGAAGGCGCGGGAGGCACATCTGGCCGGGGCGACGGTTTTTAAGAGCCCTATGGGATTCGGGCATTCCAGCCTGCTGCATACCGCCAATATCCTACGGCTTTCCGATGATTTGCCGATGGTGGTGGAAATAATCGATGCCGAAAAAAAGATCATGGATTTCCTGCAAACCATCAAGCCAATGATAAAGAGCGGGCTGGCAACGCTGGAAGAGGTGAAGGTAGTACATTATGGATCGGGGGGATGAAAAAATCCGGCACCAGACATGCGGCGGTGAAGGTAAAAACCGCGAAAAAGCGCAAGATTTCATCGACGCTCTGGCTGAAACGGCAGTTGAACGACCCGTATGTAATTTCCGCGAAAAAAGATGGTTACCGGGCGCGCTCGGCCTATAAATTACTGGAGATCGATGCGAAATATCCACTGCTCAAGCCTGGAAAAACCCTGCTGGATTTAGGCGCGGTGCCGGGAAGTTGGAGCCAGATCGCGGCGGAAAAAATCGGCAAAAAAGGAAAAGTCATAGCCGTTGATATTCAAGATATGTCATCAATTCCCGGCGTCGAGTTCATTCATGGTGATTTCGCTGCCGCCGAAATTCAGGAAAAAATAAGGACTCTCCTCCCCGCTAAGGCCGATATTATTATAAGCGACATGGCACCATCCGCCACCGGCCATAATTTAACCGACCATCTCCGCATCATGGGCCTGGCCGATGAAGTATTGGAATTCACCAAAGAAAACATGAACCGCGGGGGCGCGCTCTTGATAAAACTATTGCGCGGCGGCGGGGAAAACAAATATTTCAACGAATTGCGGGAATATTTCAAAGAAGTGAAATATGTAAAACCCAGCGCCAGCCGGGGCGATTCGCGGGAGATATTTATTGTTGCACGGGGGTTTAGGTGAATGTCATCCTGAGGGAGCGTTAGCGACCGAAGGATCCCTTGCAGCAAACTGAGATCCTTCGCTTGCGCTCAGGATGACAAGACAATATAGTTTCATCATGCAAAAAGTAAGAAAAGCAATATTCCCCGTCGGCGGGCTTGGCACGCGATTTCTGCCCGCGACGAAAGCTATGCCGAAGGAGATGCTTCCCGTCGTCGATAAGCCCCTCATCCAATATGCGTTTGAGGAGGCGCGGGCGGCGGGGATCGAACAATTCATCTTCATCACCGGCCGCAATAAAAATGTCCTGAACAATCATTTTGACCATTCGTATGAATTGCAAAAACTCCTGAGCGAGAAGGCAAAAAAGGATCTACTGGCTTTAACACGCGATTGGCTGCCGGAAGCCGGGCAAATCGCCTTCATCCGCCAGCAGGAAGCGCTGGGATTGGGCCATGCGGTATGGTGTGCCAGGAATCTCATTGGCGATGAACCGTTCGCCGTGCTTCTGGCCGATGAAATGCTGCTTTCGAAAAAGCCTTTTTTGCAGGATATGGTGGAGGCTTACCAAAAGACTGGGGCCAGTATTATAGGGGTGGCCAAAGTCCCAGCTAAAAAAACCGATAAATACGGCATAATAGATGTTGAAAAAGAAGAAGACGGCCTAATTAAAATCAAAGGCATGGTGGAAAAACCAGCGCCGGATAAAGCACCCTCCAACCTCTCGATAATCGGACGCTATATATTAGACCCGGAAATAATTTCCTATCTGGATAAAGGACGCCATATAAAGGGGGCAGGAAATGAAATTCAGCTTACTGATTCAATGTCGGCGATGCTGGCCACCAAACCTTTCTACGGAATAAAATTTACCGGCGAGCGCTATGACTGCGGCAGCAAAAAAGGGTTTATAGCGGCGAACATCGCATTTGCCCTGGCACGCAAGGATATGCGGGCTGCTACAGAACAGCTGATAAGAAGATTCGCAGCTAAGCTATGAGCATAGCAGTCATCGGCACGGGTTATGTAGGTTTGGTTTCCGGCACATGTTTTGCGGAAATGGGGTTCGACGTCACCTGCATCGACAAGGATCAAACAAAAATCTCCCGGCTGAAAAAGGCGCAAATCCCCATATACGAGCCGGGATTGAAAGAACTGGTGAAAAAAAACATAGCGGCGGATCGGTTATCATTCACCGATAATTTAAAAACCGGCGTCAAAGGCGCGAAAACAATATTCATCGCCGTCGGCACGCCGACCAATGAAATCGACGGCAGCGCCGATCTTTCTTATGTTTTCGCCGCCGCCAGGGAAATCGCGGAACATATCGAGAATGATTCGGTGGTGGTGATAAAATCCACCGTTCCGCTCGGCACCGGCAGGAAGATGAAAGAAATCATCGCCAAGGCCAATCCACGCCTGAAATTCCACACCGTCTCCAACCCGGAATTCCTGCGCGAAGGCAGGGCGGTGAAGGACTTCCTCCAGCCCGACCGGGTAATAATCGGCGTCGATTCCGAAAAGTCGCGGGCGGCGATGCAGCGGCTTTACCAATCGATGATAAACGAAAATATCCCGGTGATTTTCACCGATATTGAAACTGCGGAACTTACGAAATACGCGGCCAATGCCTTCCTCGCCACGAAAATCGCCTTCATCAACGAAATGGCAGATCTGTGCGATAAATCCGGCGCGAATATCGACGATGTTTCACTTGGGCTGGGGCTGGACCCGCGCATCGGCAAGGATTACCTGAAAACCGGGCCGGGATTCGGCGGCTCCTGCTTCCCAAAAGATACGCTGGCGCTTAGGAAAATCGCCTTTGATCTCGGCGCACAATCGGAAATCGTCGAATCGGTGATCGCAGCGAACGATAAAAGAAAACTCGCCATGGCGGAAAAAATTATCAAGGCAAATAGTGATTCCGGAGGGGGCGGCGTGAAAGGCAAAACCATCGCCGCACTCGGCCTAACATTCAAGGCTGATACCGACGATATAAGGGCAAGCGCTGCGCTGACTATAATACCGGAATTAGTTAAAAACGGAGCGAAGGTGAAAGCATACGATCCACAAGGCATGAACAATGCGCGGAAAGTTTTATCCGGCGATATCGAATGGTGCGATGATGTTTATCAGGCGCTAGAGGAGGCCGACAGCGCGGTAATCATAACCGAATGGCAGGAATTTGCCGAGATGGATTTAGCGAAGGTAAAATCCTTGCTAAAAAAACCACTACTGGTAGATTTGCGTAATATGTTTTACCCTGAAGATGTAAAGAAAGCCGGTTTAAATTACATCTCGCTGGGACGGGAAGCGGTATATTCAGATGCCAGATATCAGATGTCGGATGTCAGAAAGAAAAAGAAACTCTGATATCCGAAATCTGTTTTCTGACATCTCGCATGCGGGCGTAGTTCAATGGTAGAATGAAAGCTTCCCAAGCTTTAGGTGAGGGTTCGATTCCCTTCGCCCGCTCCACTTCCGCGCCGGATATAAATTGCTCGGGCTTATCACATTTTTCACCATCGAACCGAAAGAGTAGCATGCCTGGACTCTCCGCAACGGCGCAACTACCTCGGAAGCCACTGGCATCATCCGTACCGATTTCCAGAAAGGTTTCATCCGCGCCGAAACAATTTCCTGCGACGATTATATAAAATATAACGGTGAGCAAGGCGCGAAAGAGGCAGGAAAATTAAGGCTGGAAGGCAAGGATTATATCGTGAAAGATGGGGATATATTTCATTTCAGATTTAATGTTTAACTCTTTATCCTATACCCCTTCTCCAGCATCCAATAAGCCGTTCCCAGCAGCACGATATTCACCAATGCAAGCACGATTATCCCGGCAAGAATCGAACCGTCGGCGTATCCGGTCATCGCGTATCTGAATCCGTCAATCATATAAAAAAACGGGTTGTAGCGGCTGACGGTGAACCAGAATCCCGGCAATTGGCGCACCGAATAAAACGTCCCGGAAAGGAAGGCCAGTGGCGTGATTACATAGCTGGTGACGGCGGCCATCTGGTCGAAACTCTCTGAGAAAATCCCGCTGATTATCCCAAGCAAAGCCAGCATCAGCGACGCCGCGAAAATATAATAAATCGCCAATGCAACGTGCCGCACCTCGATATGTACAAACAGCGAAATCGCCAGCCCGACTATGATTCCCACGAAAATCCCGCGCGTAACGCCGCCAAGCGCCATGGCAAGCGTTATCTCCAATGCGGAAAGCGGCGGCATCAGGTAATCGATCATGGTGCCGATAACTTTGCTCATGATAAGCGACGAGGAAGTATTGGCAAAAGCCTGCTGCACCACCGCCATCATTATCAGGCCTGCGGCCATGAACCGCTCGAACGGCACAGCCCCGATCATCCGCACATTATCGCCCATCGCCAGCTTGAAAACCGCCAGGAACAACAGTGAAGTTACCATCGGTGCCAGCAGCGTCTGGTTATAGACTTTCAGGAAACGATTCACTTCCTTGATGTAGAGCGTGCGGAAGCCGATGAGATTTTGCATAAGTGACTAATGGCAAGTGGTAAGTGATAAGTTATAACTTTTCATTTGCAACTTGTCACTTGCCACTTGCCACTCCTTTCACGTCATCTCGTGCTTATCGCGCGGTATGTTAATGTGCAGCTCGTCCATTTTGCGGTAGAGCGTCGAGCGGCCGATCCCTAAGCGCCTGGCCACTTCCGAAATGTGCCACTCATAATATTCGAGCGCGGACTTTATCACGTCGGCCTCGATTTCGGCCATCCTGCGAAAATTCCCGGTTGTCTCGATGAATGTCGGACGGTTTACCGAACACAAAGCCAAGGCAGCGTCATCATTGTTTGCCACTATCATCATTTGCAGTCTGGGCTGTTTTTGTTTTATGGCGCAGATCGTGCCCGTTACAGCAATTCCTAACAGTGAAGCATCTAGCAAGAGAAGATCCATCCCCCCTTCCCTCTGACCCATGACAATATTGGTTGCTTCAGGCAAACTTTGCGCGAAGGTCACCTTATGGCCCATATGTTGGATGGTTTTCCAAAGGATTTTGCTTTGTGGTATATCGCCATCTGCAATCAGGATATTAAACGGCATTCTATAAACCTCCATTTTTCAACTTAAAAGGGCGTTATTTTACAATATAACAACCTAAAGTTTATTAATCGGATTTTAATTTCCCGTCTAGAGAAATTTTTTATCTACTAAGAAATGGCAGAAAATTAGGCAAGAATGATGGTCTTTACGCCTTCTTCTTATCGACCATCATATTGCGGGTAGCGGCAGGGAGGGAAACGGTCAGCCCGTCTAATTCCGGCGTGATTTTAATCTGGCAGCCGAGCCTTGACGTATGGGTGAGGCCGAACGCCAAGTCCAGCATGTCCTCCTCATCCTCGGAAGCCTCGGGCAATAATTCATAGAATTTATCATCGACGACAACGTGACAGGTGGAGCAAGCAAGCGAGCCTTCGCAGGCACCTTCCAGCGGCACACCGTTCTTATGCGCCACCTCCAGCACGGAAATCCCCACTGGTGCCTCGCATTCCTTCACGCTCCCGTCCTGACATTTGAATATTACTTTAGGCATAAGACCAGCAACCTATAACTTCTTCGCAATCGCGTCAATATTCTTGCCCTGCAGCGCTAATGCCATCGCCCGGTTCATTCGCATTTCCGCAAACGTGGCGCAGGCTTTATTCAAATCCGCGGTGGCAAAATCTATCGCGTCGCGATCGTTTTTTTTCATTAGTTTTTTAAGTAGCGCGATTTGCGACTTGATTTGTTTTCCTTCATCTTCCGATAGTAAATCCCCGTCCTTCTCCAAAGCATCGTTTACCGTTTTCATGGCGATTTCCGCCTCGACTCGCGATTCCGCCAATAATCTTTCAGAAATATCGGCGCGCGCATTTTCCATGGAATCACGCAGTATTTTCTCAATTTCGTCCTCGCTCATGCCATATGAAGGTTTCACCGTCACAGTTTGCGCCTTAGCCGTCGTTTCCTCCGTCGCCGAAACTGTCAGAATCCCGTCGGCATCGATGGCGAAAACCACCTTTATCCGGGCCGTTCCCGCCGCCATCGGCGGTATGCCGGAAAGGCTGAATTCGGCCAGCGACCGGCACTGTGAGACCATCTCACGCTCGCCCTGCACGACGTGGATCTTCATAAGCGCTTGTCCGTCCTGATACGTAGTAAATTCCTGGCTCGCGGAAAACGGAATCGGCGTATTGCGCTGGATTATTTTTTCCGCAAGGCCACCCATGGTTTCCAGACCGAGCGATAGCGGCGTGACGTCAAGCAGCAGGCTTTCCGAGCCTTTGGTAAGGCTTTCCGCCTGAATCGCCGCACCGATTGCAACCGTTTCATCCGGGTCGGTATCAGATAATATTTTGTCGCCGAACAACTCCGCGAGTCGCTTTTTAATCAACAGAATCCTGGTCGAGCCGCCGACCAGCACCACACCTTTCATTTCCTCTTTTTTCACCCCGGAATCATCTATAAGATCAGAGCAAATCCGCAAAGTACGGTCTATGTATGGCGCGATTAATTTCTCGAATTCCATGCTCGAATTTTCTTTTTTCTTTCGCGCTTCGTATAAATCACAACCGAGGTGTTCAGCGATTTCTCGGTCAAAATCATCACCGCCGAGCATGGTGTCACCCGCCGTAGCCAGCACCTGGAATATGCCTTTTTCCATTTTTAAAATGGATATGTCGAAAGTTCCGCCGCCAAGATCGTAAATCGCGTAAATCCCTTCCGCAGACTTGTCCAATCCATATGCCAGCGCCGCCGCCGTCGGCTCATTGATCAGGCGCAAAACTTCCAATCCCGCAAGCCGTGCCGCAT
>Ga0206957_1039_pt1 | contig 36430 bp, 23 predicted proteins | sample Alteio_BWOrgHeat_32_FD_152975 | JGI IMG/M metagenome (GOLD analysis project Ga0206957, IMG submission 152975) | Enriched cells from forest soil in Barre Woods Harvard Forest LTER site, Petersham, Massachusetts, United States -... | ecosystem: Environmental > Terrestrial > Soil > Temperate forest >...
ATAGACTGAAAAGGTGACAAACAAATCAAAATTGATCAGGGCTAAAAACTCTACTTCTAGTAGATTCAATTCTTTTGTATAAATTCCACCTACATTGGCAAAGTGTTTATTGGTGCAACATCTATCATCAAAGAATTTAGTAGAACATAAAAGAGAGGTCAAAACTAAGCGATGAATGTTGAACGAATGAATGACAAAAGGTGGAACATGATGAAGGATCCTATTGATGTGAATAAGGGATTGAATAATGGCTTCACTAGAACAATTGACATAATTGACAATGCGAGTCAAATAGGCACTGATTGAAATGGAAGGTGGATGTATGGCGTGGAACAAGGTGAGTTTTGATTCATGAGGCAATACATCGGTTGATTTAGGCGAGAACAATTGCTCTAAAATACATCCTACCACTGATACAATATATCCTCTCGATTCCTTATACGCCTCTTTGGCTTTTTGGTCTAATGCATTCAAGGTATATCTACGGAGTATATCATGAACTTCCAGTCTAGTAGATTGCGAATTCATAGGATGCTTAGGAAAATTCCTAAGATTATTATGATCCTTACTTAGATCGTTATCCATATGATAGTTATCATTACCCTTTTCGTCCTTCTCATCGGTTGAGATAACGCGCTCTTTCATTGTGTCTCTGTCATTCATTATTCATTATTGATTTTGTATATTTGTTTAAGACTGATATTAGTGATATATAAATGATATAACCGAAAGAATCATAGGATTAGGTTCAAAATGAAACTACGTAAAAAAGTAAAACATAAATCCTATTACATAAAACATAAAAAATTTTGTTTTTCCATATAATCTATAGAAATTACCTGAGAAAATGTAAAAGTCATGGATATTATTGAATTTATGTTTAGTATATTAGTAGATATATTATTGCTTCAATGTTACTGTATATAATCTCATCAAAATTTATACAAATAAGGACAGATAACATAGATCTATACTAAACTAAAATGGCAGGGTGAAGAGAAGAAGATTTGAATGAAAGGCTTGATTGTTTTTGACGTTTAACAGCTGGAGGATGATCTACAATTACACAATCAGAGTCAACGGAATCCGTAGAATCCAAACAAGATGATGTAACTAATTCATTTCGTGAATCTTTCTCCTCGATGACCCTTTTGACTACATTCTTTATTACAGTTTTAACTACTTCCTTGCTCCGTATGTTAGTTTTATTTAGAGGTATACGATAGAAATCTTCAGGTTCGGGTGACAACATTGGATCACGATGGTCATCAGGAATTTGACTAGCCGGTGTATCTGGAATAATATCCTGAATGTCTTGAATGTCTATGACGGTGTCTGAATTGGTGTCTGAATTGGATATAATAGAAGAGGATATAATGACGGGAGGAACAAACACTGAAATCGGTTGGGTGCTTATATCTTCTTGATGATCTTCTTCATTGTCTTTTTCATCCGAATGTCTTGATATGTTCTTATTAAGTGTGATTTCAACAGGGATTTCAACAGCTTTTGTAGTTATTTGTAATGGTTGAGTTAATAGTTCAGTACTATGGACTTGACTTTGCGCTTGCCTTTGTCCTTTGAGGTCGCAGATTGTGTTAAACAGTAGAGATGTATGAGAAGTGGAGGAAAGGTCTAAAACAAGGTCTACACGGACATTTTCAATGGATTCTAGACCACGCTGATAACATTGAGTACATAGATATATAAACGAACGCTGCAATTGAGAGATAGATCGAGACTCTAATGCTGATACAAAGGCACATCCTATCAAATTGGAATTATATTTCTTCACATAGACTAGGCGTTGACACAAATCACACACAGAACTGGTATTGCAAATGTCTTTGGCGAGTTTGATTAAATAAGGAAGGAAGATATGATTCATAAAGTGATGATTTATCTAATGATGTATTATCTATTGAATTATGTATTGATTGACTTCTTTGAAAAGTTGAATGAGAAATGAAATTGACGATTTGCTATTTACTCGAGATATGAAAGATGAAATAATGAGGTATGAAAAGATAGAGTTTGAAGCAACAAATTTACACATGAAAGTTGGCTTATGTTTTATGTTGTTGTTTTTATGTTTTATTTTTTACGTTCTCTTTATTTCATTCGGTAAATTGAAAATGATTCCTTTAGAGACGAAACAGACTCCGATATTCATCTGCTGAAATTTATCTCATCCTCAGGTGTGGCCTCTATTAGAGACAAAATTCGATTTTACACATTGTAATCAAAGAACAATTCATTAAATTACAGATCAAGATGGTCACCAAAACTCGAAGTCAAACGAAGAAGGAATCAATCTCAACTCCGAAAGCAAGACAAATATCAGGCTATAAAGCATTTTATAAAGGGATGGATAAATATGGTGTAGAAGATGTTTATTTTGGACATCATCAAACATATACTTTACCAGGTGGGAAATTAGTGGGTAAAAAATTTAGATATAATGGGAAGGCATTACCATGTCAATCAGGATATCATTATATACCTAAAGAGAATAATATATTACACGTGCTAGATTATTATAATCCTCCATCTGAAGATGTTACGTTTAAGAAAATGATATTAACTGAAGTATGTGATCATGGAGAGAGAGCAATAGATGGAGATAAAGCAACTACAAATGATTTAGAAATTATTCGAGAATTTACGGAAGAAGAAACAAAGAAAGCATTAACGGGAATACTTTCAGAAAACAGCGTAACAAAATATTTTGAGAATGGATTTCAACATCGAAACGAAACAGAAGGACCTGCTCAACTTAATTTATCAGGTACTCATTGTTATTTTTATATGAACAAAGGGGTTATAATAAGACAAAATGGACCTGCTGTAATATATATGCATAATGATACAATTGAGTTTAGGTTTAAAACATGTAAGTGGGTGAAGGATGGCTTTAAAAAAATTGATAATATTAATATTATAAACATATTTGAAACCGAAAAAGCATTAATAGCCCCCGAACATGAATGGGATGCCGTTACATGTGGAGAAGGAAATTGTTGGCAATGGAATCATAATCCTCAACGGTATGAATTAGGTCACACCAAACCACCCAAATGTATGTTTACTCAAGTATTACCGGATGGTTATAGATGGGAGTGGTCTCTAATGTATAACGATTGGTATATTTATAGACCGATAGGTCATTACTTATATTTAGATAATATGAAACGTGACTACGAAAATGGAGAGAAGATACTATTATCTATGTTGGCTGATTCAATACCAATTATATATAAATTTGAATATTAAAGATACCTTTTATTGAGTATGAGAACTATACATGATTCCATTCTCCCATATTAACTGTCTAGCTCTATAAAGACCTAGCGTGATATTATCTGCTGTTTCATAATAAGTCACTGTATGAGCCAATGTATTTGTTTATATATTAATGTATTCTACGATAATAGTATAAATTCACAGAGGTTTTACCTTCTGTCATTTTTAATATATTTGTTTTATTTGTATAGATGAATAGAGTGTGTATAATAATACAAAATAAAATAAATGAATAATGAATTAATCTATCATACTAGAAGTAAGAGAAGCCATATCATCTAGATAAGATTGAATGAGTTTTTGTTCTTTTTCGACGTCTTGCTCCCCAAAACCCGCTTTAGTCGTTAACCAACATTTACAACGTAGATTAATAATTTATCACTTCCGTCTAGTATTTTTAAAACCTATGCATGGGGTATATTACTTTCACCTATAAAATATGGTAGGAAAGAATATTAGGAAAAGTTATATAGGCATGGGTTGATTCGTTCGTTTCAAGTAGCGATTTAATTAATTAATTTTTGAAGGCGTGTAGTAAATGAAGTTCAAATAAAATCCAAAAAAGGCCAAGACTATTCATCAACAATTCACTATATAGTTTAGAATGTCCATTGAAATTAAATTGTGCGATCTGAAAATATGTTTATTCTTATTTCCTGAAATTGAAAAGAGAGCGCCAGAATGGTGGCAGGCTTGGAAAAAGAACCTGAAACATATCGGAAAATTAACGTGTGAGAAAAAAAATTATGAGTTTTTCACTCGTTGCCTTGGCTTCTGTGAAAACAAAGAGAACAAGAAAATGGTTGTACTTCGCCGTTGTGAAGGAGGATTAGGTGATTATCAAGATAACATTGGGAGACAAATACGTCCAACAAGCTGTAAGTATGGGTTTCCTCTAAAGGATGTTCTAGAGTTTAGATTATCAGAATGGAAGCTGTGGTCAGTAGACCAAGTGCGGGATATCACGAAGGCTCTTTTAAAAGCAGCAAACTCTGTTATGAACGACCTTGTTCCATTGAACCAAATTGACCCATCTAACAACGGATTGTCAGTGTTATATGTTACAGTACCAGATCTCGCTGAACCATCTTTTGATGAGGAATCGTCGGATGCAGACATGGAGACTACTGACAAGAGTATTCCTAAATGACAAATAGGAGTACTTTTATATAAGGAATATAGAATACTGTTATATAAATGAATCAAATCAAACTCATTCAACTTTCTCGACACTCTTATACTCTATATCATACAAACAATGTTCATAAAAATGATGCTCTAATAACCATTTAGCTTTACCTATTCTAAATTTCATATGAATAGAATTTGAATAATTGTGTATGTTTTGAATTTGCTGTAAACCTTTCAAAATAACTTGGCGTTGAAGAGGTGTACAATCTTTCGCGCACGGATCACAATCGAGAATCTTTTCAAGCAAATCCAACGTCTTTGTGGGCCACAAATCACATCCACAATAAAAGACATGAGTAGAAATGGACGTAAGCATGCGTTCTAGTAGCCGACTGTTGACGAATTGTCTCAGGATAGCTGAATGTCCATTCATTACAAGAAACCAAAGAGTGGTAAGAGCATGATGTTGTAAGCGAACGACAGGTCCTCGAAGTTTAGGAGATGCTTTTAAATTTGTTTGATTTGTTTGATTTATTTCCTTTGGAACCTCGATCTCTTCAAACTCTTCAGATGTTTCTGATTTTTCATATTCTTTAGGTTGGCCTGATTCGTTTGATTGATTTGATTCTTTGGGTTCATTTAAATCGCTTGATTCACTCTTGTCTTTTTTTTCCAACTTAGATTCTGGATTCAATGAGATTGCGCGTTGTAACACTGTCATGATATCTGGACTGATAATACATGTTTCAACCGACATCAAATGGCGTTGCAATAGAAGTTGCAACAGTCGACACAGGTCTCTGTCCACATATTGATTGTGTTTGTGTAAGGCAAGGTGGACACATTTTTTAATATATGAAAAAAGTCTAGAAGAGGTAGAGGGTGAATGAAAATGAAGTTGATTGGGCATCATGTGTTGATAGATCCATTGATGTTGTCGTAATGCACTTTTACAAGACAGAAGATTGCCCCATGTTGTGAGAAGAGAAAGGTGTGCAAACACAGAAGTCCGAGCTTGTTCTCCAAGCCACATCAATTGATTCAATGTATGATCTGAAATAAGTTTCGCAGGTATACTCCCTAGTCGATCTTCGTTCATTGTCAAGGATTCTGCTAGTTCCGCCAGAGAATCCATCCACGCAATAGTTTGTTTTCTTACAGCTTTTCGATTCTTCTTAGAGACAGTCAAGGCTGCTGCTTGTATTGAAGAGGATGAGGATAACGACTCTTTCTCATGTTTAGAGTCTGCCTTTTTTTCAAGTCGTAGTTGTTGTTGTAATCCTTGCATAGATCCATCGAATTGTTCAACATATAAGGTTGCAAGTGGACCGTCTAAAAAATCATGGTTCTCAAATCTACACAATACTAGGGTGTTCAACATGTCTAGAAGTTCCAAGTGACAACACGTATGAAATTCTGTTTCATTGGACCAAAGTAAATTTAATAACACGTGTTCAGCTTGGATCTCTACCAGCCATGTACACATGAAGAAATCTTTCATCAACATGGTCAATTGATCAAATAAATTGTGGGCAATACGCCACGCCCACGTATGCCAGATATGCGTGTGATTCAATAACAGAGGAATCGATCTCTTAAGCCATTGAAGAGAGGCAGTTAACATGGGTCTATACAATTCATGTGCTTCTTCTAGTAAAGGAACATTTGTTTTAAACGCAATTTGTGCCATCAGTTGGGAACATAAGATAATTTCATCCGCACCCTCTTGAAAAAACCCTGGTGTTTCTAAAAGCTTTACAATATGATAACACGCGGATGAGGAAGGAGAAGATAATGAAAAGAAGGAAGAGAATGAGGAAAATGACTCAAACACTACCGAGACAGGTACTCGTTTTTTATCTAGTTGCTTCTTTAATGATTTCAAGCTTAAAAGGAGTGTTTCTGTTGGGATAGAGGACTTTATGTACTCTCTACATGATACAGAATTTGAATCAATTCTATCGATTGTACTATTTGTAGAGGTCAATGTCAATTCCATGTATACGAATCGGTGTTTCTTTACCTATAAATGTAGGTAAGGTCGTCTCTCGTCTTTCTTTCTTTGATTCTACAATAGACAAATAAAAAATAATATTTGAGTTTAGGATTGGCATTTGATATATCGTATATTCCATCGTCTCAAAGAGAATTAAACAAATCAAGTGAGAGTTGATTACGAGACGGAAGATGGATTTGAAACAACATAGGTTGTTTTAGTCTTAAAACCACCACATTCATTCTAATTTGTTGTAAATCTGTAGAATCGAGCCAAATGAATCATCATGCATATTTCATGATGTGAGACTGTTTGAACCCTTTCAAGTCTTCAAATGTCTATACATGATATTGAACACCCATGCAGGAATACAATTTCTTTTATAAATCACGAATAATAAAGCAATAAAAAACACAACCGAAAATAGAAAAACAATAGAATATATATACTGATGGATGGACGTTTACGCCGCGCACTTAAACAACGTATATATTTTATTGAAGCTAACCGCACGATGAAAGAAATCGTAATCCTTGGATCGTCGGGGACAGTGTACCAAGTACAAGTGTCAAATCACCTGGATGACTTCAAGCAATCGACCGCGTCCTTTCGCTGCTCATGTCTTGACTTCCAACAACGGGGTACATTACTGGATTCACGCTTTCATTGCAAACATATCTTTTTCGTACTTTACAAGGTGTTCAAGTTTGACCAATCAATCGATTCTAAAGATATTCCTATATCTCAGATAGAACTAGGATTCGATCTGATCGAACAAACAAATATAAAGGTTGCAGTGAGTGACAATCTGAAACGAGCGTATCATGTCATGATGAACGAACAAAAAGTAAAATTTAATAAGGCAGCAACAAATAGTAAGTTGAATGTTGATATGGATATTAAAGAGGAAGATTATTTCGAGGATTGTGCGATTTGTATGGAAGAAGTTCACGTCAACAAACCTACGGAACCCGTATGTCAATGTGTAATTCAATGTAAAAAATGGTTTCATACGAAATGTATTCAAATGATGCAACAATCAAATAAGGAAAGACTTGGAACTAAAACCAAAGATCATCGTTGTCCTTTATGTCGTGGGTCCTTCGAAGATCATTCCTCTTCCATATCTCCTTTACCCGTCCTTCAGCTTCGTTGTAGTGTATGTGTGGAATATCAACCAGCATTGGCTCATACACACGTGTTATCTGATTGTGATTTATGTCGATCATGTTTTCATTTACAAGGGAATATAAACGCTCGCCGTCATAGAAATGCAACTTGTGACAAATGAATCATAAGAAAAGAATGATCTGTTTTACTGTTTTATTTCTTCTTCCTACTCTCGTATTGGTGCTCTCTTTCCTTTTTCCTCAGCCATTCAACTCGTTTTTCTTTCTGCTTCCAAAGCACTAGTAATTCTTCTGGGTTTTTCATACGTTCAAGAACTGAAGTCGATTTGTCTTGCCCTTTTACTTTTGCTTCCATATCCTCTTTTTTTTGCAATGAAAATAAATCATAAATTTTGGTATGTGTGAATACACGTGGCAATGGACTCTTGCAAGCATTCACCACACTAGGATAGATATCATAATTCCAATCTACTTCCCATGGTATATGGTTAGAATACAGAAATGTCAAATCGCAAATATATCGAAGTCTAGGACCTATGCATTTGATGAGTTGTTCCCAACATCGAGATTTGGGAGTCATTACATTCTTGAAGGGGTATGGATTATCTAGTTGAGTTTCGTGCTCGATGTTTTCAGAGCTTTCGTCCTCTTCTATGTCTCTATCCTTCTTTTCCCATTTAGTTTTCGCTTCTTTGTACTTAGTTTTACTTATAATAGCACCTTCAGGCCAAAGTAAAAAGGTATTATATCCTTGCGCCAAGCGTATATTGATGCGACGTTGCAACTCTTCATCTGTAATACCTTTGTACAAAGCAATCATGTTCTCCGTCACGATAGGACCTAAGACATGGACTTTCGTAAAAGCTTCCAAAGTAAAAGCAATGGGTCGTAGCGTGGTATGACTCGGATAGGATGAACCTTTCTTTTTGACAAATGAAGCATCCAATGGATTAGACATAGTGATCATAGGAGTCACCTGACGTTCAAGAAATGTAGTGTGCATCAAGTACATGAGTAGACACGGATCTAGGTCGCTTTGATGATTCATGATGATAATGGAACATTCATTACCTTGTAAAGCAGGAGGGAAATGATTCATGTCCCCATAATGTTTAAAGGAAGTCGGCAAACATGGCTCAAACAACTTCATACCCGCTTCCCATTTGTCATCTAACGTCGCCGCCATTTGAAAATTGACTAGAAATTCGAGTCTCGTTTGCAAAAATCCCAAGAATTTATCCATTTCGAACTTCGAACGTCTATACTCAATAATAAATACTCCACTGCTCAATGAATCAATGAATCAATGAATCAATTGTTTTTTTATTTACTACCATGATCCTAAAACTAAAAAAATTAAACAATAAACAATATACTACGCCAACCAACTGTTTGCTTCCTTATCTTTTTGAAGCCATATAAGAATCGACATTAAACAACAATCCAGCAAAAGGATCTTTCGGAACAGGTGTTCCGTTGCCTTGCAATACGGGCACGATGGAAGCGGGATGTATATCTTGAAAACGAAACACAGACGATGGTTGTTCGATTTGACTTCCTTCTGGTTGACTTACCACTAACGGATAGGGTTGTTGGGATTGTAACTCTTGTTTCTCTTGTACTTGTATCATATACTCTATGGATTCATACATTTTTAACATCATATCTTCGATTCGAGCTAATTGTTGTCGTTGCTGATAGACTTCCTCACATAAATCTTCTAAAAGGGGATCATGTTCATGGTGTCCTCCTTCTGTTTCGTTTTCACTGACTTCATTATTGTATTCGTGATTGACGTTACCGTTACTTTCACTCTCATACACAGCACACAGGGTTCTCAAGATATCTTCTTCTCCTGTCAAACGGGAATTCGTTTTTCGAGCCAATAGAGAAGAAGTATATCCTTGTATATGTACCACTTCTATAAGATTTTTATCCAAACATTTCTCTATCATGGCTGATAATAAAGGATGATGAACAACTAAAGAAGCAAGCTCCAAAAGATAAGGGGCACATGAAGCGACAGTTGGATGTATAGGTGGAGTTATTAGTTGATTTAAGGGACGACAAATCGATCGACGTGATGAATTGGAAGAGGGTATAGAGGATAGAGATGGTATATATGGTGGCGATGGGTCACCTTGAGACGGATAGTTCCTTGAAAAAAATCCAGGATCTGATGGATCTGATTTAGACATTTCCTTCTCATCTGTTAATTCTTCGATCGTCACAGAAGAGTGTGGATAGGGTACACGTACCGGAGGACCTGGTATGATAGAGACCGGTTTTCCAAACGCATTGCTGTTAAAATTGTTGTTGTTGTTGTGAATGGGATTCATTGAATGAGTTGGAAATGGAAATTGTGAAATTGAAAACATCGAAGGAAATCCGCCAGTCGAATTATGATTCCAAGTACCAAACATGAGAGATTTAATAAGGATAATGATATAAAAATTCAAGTTTTTTAAATATATAAAACCTTTTTTATGTTTCTATAAAAGGTTGTTGAAAAAAATCTATAACCAAATTTAGTACTGAAATCCCTTTAATTATAAAACAAAAGGTAAATCAATATCAATGATATATCATTTGGTACGTGGCTTATGACATATACAAAATGCAAACACATACTTTAATTCCCATTCATAACATAGACGTTATCAATGAATGTCATTTGATTCATTACATTCACTTCATTGATCATTTATAAACAATACAATAAAAGAAAGATTGAACATAGTAACAAAAAATGGGCAACAAAAATTCAGGTTCTCCTATCTCTCAAAATATACCTATACTTAGAAACAATAATCAAAGCAAACATAAATGCAAATGCTATCACGTTACTCAGCCCCTAACATCAATAGAAACATTCAAAGGAACTGAATATGATTGGGAACTAGGATCAGTGGTAGGGACAGGAGGAGCGACAACTGTGAGAATGGCAAGAAAAGTGGGAGAAACTGAATTTTGTTACGCCTTCGGAATGAGATCGTTGACCAAATACCAAATACAGGCGATAAAAGAATCATCTAAACTCGGAATTACTCCAGATCTTGTCGATGTGGGAAGGATGAGACCAGATCCTGTTCGTGAAAAAGCTGAACAAGATTGGATCGCTCGTGGTCTTCCTTTAGGTGATGAAAAAACACGCGAAAAAAATCGCTCGTATGAAATAGGAATCGTTACAGTGTTGGCTGAGAGAGAACTTACATTGCCATTAACAAACAATGAAAGTAAGCAAATGTACGCAATCCTTAACACTCTCGCAAATGTAGGTATAGAACATGGAGATTCTGGCAATGTTAAAAATTGGCTTAAATGTGGTGATACCGTCTTCTTGATCGATTTTAATTTTACCTCTGAAGCACAAGACCAACAAGATCGAGGATATTGGGCTGGTATCTTCTGGCATTCTTTATCCGAGCCTCAATGGAACGCATATCTCCGATATATGGATGGCTTGCCTCTCACCAAGAGGACTTTAATTTACTCGTTGCTACAAGTTCGGCATGAAATGAGACTCCCTGTCGATAACTTTATCACGCAGCAGTTACTATCATTACTGGGCCCGTGGAAGATTTTGGCAACGCCTGAAGCAGCACCTGACTTTTACAAGTGATATAAGTTTCAATATAATGAATAAACCGTTAGATTAAATTAATAGTTGAATAGTATGTTTATTTTATTCAGTTACTTATTATATACAAAACTATATTTTTACTCTTGAAATTGGTCCATGCACAATGTTCACAATACAAAGGAAAGAAGAATTATAGATCCTAGAAAAGCGTTCCTAAATTATTTAACCCATGCATCGTTTAATCATTAATAGAAAGCTTATAGGCTTTTGTTATTCCTTAATTTCTTGCTTGAAAAAAAATATAGAAAGTAATTCTTAGACTAAATTCTACTAAGTCTTTTTTGTTGGGAAATACAAAGTACTTGCATGGGATGTATTTGTTGTACATGAAAATTCAGTCCTTATGTATTTAGGATGTAATTTACTCTTGCATGTCTTGAACCCTTATAACCGACAAAACGAAGCGTTAACTAGACATTTTTATACGTGTCATGTACATATATAACCATGTTCAATGATATAGACTCGTAAATTCAATGAGTTATTCTATTCGTATTAATCACGATGTATGTAAACCTGCGTGTGTGGGAGAAATGACAGGACGTACCGGTGTATCTGTGTTTCATAATTTTCAACAAGTCTTCAAGTCACTCGATTCCATAGAAGTATTGTTTGGTCAAAAAGATCACTTTTCCATAGAACTGAAGGATTTTGATCCCATACCTCCGAATAAACCTCGAAACAACATTCAATCATCTGATTTACTGTGTCACTCTATACGTAAACTTGGACACTCCTATCATATTTTATACAGGTATACAGAAGAAGGATTGTTTATCAATTATATTACTTTACACTGTGATGGTGCCTTGGAGCCTTTTGATAAATATTGTCTTGCCGATTCGTTTCGAGAACAAGAGCTCAAGATCCAATTAAACAGCATAGAAAAAGAATTGAGTGTCATTGAATGGCGATCTAAAATACTACGGACACTCAATATGTTCACTGATATGGACAAAATAGAATCTACGTGTCCTATTTCACCAGCAACAAGAAATTTAAAAAGTATAGATCGTAGACATAGCATTTAACTGGCATTTAACTGATTTGTATTGAGTAGCCGATTGCATCATTAAGATAAGTTGAGTTTATAGATTGATAAAAATACAAAAATAGAAATAAATAGAAATAATGGGATGTTAACTATAAGAGTTAAGCGAAATAGAGTTTGAACGTGGTCTTGTTGAATAAGAAGTGGGCGTAGATTCTCTGATGGTTTTTCGTCCACATATGTCCAGTTCATTGTCATAATTATTGAACCTTATCACTGTATCCTGGTGAGGTCTTTGTACATATTGGCCCACCGAGCTCGATTTCCTTCTTTTGAAGAAATGTCTCACCATAAGCACAGCCGCAATTACTATAGGTAGAACAATAGTGGCACATGTACCAAATATGACCACATGTACAGGGTCATAAAAGGATGCATCGTGGTTGGTTGCCCAACACGGTGAAGGCATGGTCTGAGGATAATACGACCCGGCTGTAATTTGAAGAACTTGAATATTGGTATCGTCGACAGATAAATGGTATTGGAGGCATAAAGGTCCATTTCTGTCCTGATTGGCATTTACACCGGTGGGGTGTGGGTCACAGAGAGTATAATTAATACATATGCCTTGTAAACGATTTAATTGATAATCGGCAAATATTCCGATACATGTAATAAACCCAATGAAACCCAGGACACACCAAATACCATACAGAATAGAAAACACTTTAGGATATAAATAACAGCTAAATACTAATAATAGCAAGCAAACAGCAATCGTTGAAGTCGTGACAGCTATAAATACGACAACAGGATTATTGATTGTCGCACTTGCACCATTGGACCAACAATCAATTGATATGTCAGCTTGTAAATCTGCACTGACTTTACTAATTGATTCCCACCCACCAATAAACGTCACTCTACTTACTGTATCTAAAATTTGGACACATCGACTACCTTCATTGCCGGCTAACTTGTCGAATCCACCTTCATTATCAAGCCACGGACAATCCACATATTTCTGACATGTCATAGGTCTATATGTAATGTATCGAATACTTACTGGAGTAATGCAGCTTACAATTAGGATAATGGAAATGGCAAGTAAAATGCCTGACCCTATCTTGTTGTTGTCGTCACACATGGATCGAGTGAAAAAAAAATAAATGGAAATGAAATAAATGAAAGATTTTGAATGACCGTAAATTTCAAGCTTTTCGTCCAAGGAATGAAACAATCATACAATTTTATATATTAACCCATGCAAACATAAAGATATTAAAATATGTGTGTTTCTTCATTGCGTTGCGTTACTTAGTAATCTCTTTTCAATTCTTTACAAATTTTAATATTTAATATATTCATTTATGAAACTTATAGATAAAAAAAACAGCCGATGTATGCGAATGATGCAAGTGAGTTAAATCGAACTCTTGTGAGTCAGGTCTTTCGACCTACACATATCGACGATTTACAACATTTTGTTCAACGCACCAATCCTAAACCTATTTGTATTCGGGGAGCTGGATATAGTTTAGGGGGTCAAACTCTTTATCCCAATGCCATCCTTATAGATATGGCGTTGTTGCATCGCATTTCCGACTTAAAAGTGCTTAAACGTCGTGTCACAGTTGAAGCAGGGTGTACATGGAGACACCTTCAACGTGTCATTGATCCTCACCAATTATCTGTCCAAATTATGCAAAGCTATGCTTGCTTTTCCATAGGTGGAGCCATCAGTGTCAATTGCCATGGTCGTTATGCAGGAAAAGGAGCGTTGATTACATCCATTCGGTGGATTGATGTGATAGTGGCAAAGGGTGATTTAATACGAGCTAGTCGATACAGTCATAAACATTTGTTTTACGGATGCATTGGAGGGTACGGAGGATTGGGGATCATTGTTCGGGCCTGTTTAAAATTAGATCTCAATGAGAAATTACAACGACAAGTCATTCGTACCCCGTTATCGGATTATCCTCATTACTTTCAAAGTCATAGACGTGATATTGATTCAACTTCATCCCCTCTTGTATTCCACAATGCAGATATCTCATTGCCAGATTTTAAACAAGCGACAATCATAAATTGGAAACGTGTATCTATAGAGACACCTGTCACAGAACAGGCGCGTTTAAAACCTGTTCACGTACAAACAATGTGGGAACGACTAGTACGAGCATGGTATACAGCAAGTGAATTTACGAAAAGTCTGCGATTTCATCTAGTCGATCCCCTTCAGCTTCAAGATAGAGCGGTTGTATGGCGTAATTTTGAAGCAGGATATGATGTGGCTGAATTGATGCCATTAACCACTATGGGTGTTACTACTTATTCTCTTCAAGAATATTTTGTTCCCATTCAACATTTTCAATCTTTTACAAGACTATTAAAACAAATTCTTACACAATATGCAGTCAATGTATCCAATATTTCTATTCGTCATGTTCCTGCTGACAAAGAATCTCTTTTATCGTGGTGTCCACAAGAAGGATTTGCCTTTGTTTTATTTTATTGGCATTCGTTAGTGATGCTCGATGATTCATTTCAGTATGTACGTATGTGGAGCCGTGTTTTAATTGATGCCGCACTGGAACTAGGTGGGAGTTTTTATATGCCATATCAAGTGTACGCGACAGTTATGCAATTTAAGAAAGCGTATCCTAGACACAAGGAGTTTTTTGTATTGAAAGAGAATATAGACCCATGCAACAGATTTAGAAATCATTTATGGAAAGAATATTATAGAAAAGACAGCCTGTAACCATCTAGACTTTTATTTATTTATTTTCCCTAAATGATTTTAACTTTTTGTCTCGGAAATGTTTTTGAGATTCTTTGAAATACAGCACACCAACCTTGAGCCAGTCAGGCTGTTTTATTTCTAAGTTTTGTAAAAGTTTCTTTACCTGGGGTGCGAATCCAGCATTAAATGGTTTTCCTCCCCATATAGAAATATTATATTGAGGGGGATAGGTTTGAAATTCGCTTATTTTTACAACAGGCGCTACTGGTCTTAAAGCGTTGTCTTTATTTTTATCCTTTTCATCTATTGGATACAACCATGAATATAACCAAGACATTTTTTATAGACTCTCTATTTTTTCTTTTTATTTTTTTATAAATGAGTCAAAAATATAATGGCTTGTTGTTTGTTAGTGTCGATGCTTTATGTATTCTTTTGCAATAAATGGAATTAATGACGTTGAAAAAAAGATAAACATATAAAAATAAAGCAATTACAATTAGGAAATCACACAAGATTTTATGCAGGCATTAAAGCCGTTTGTATGGAAAGTGTTTGTGTTCAAAGTATTCAATCTCTTTGTATTCTTATCCATGTCATTTATTATATTCTTTCTAGACATAATCTTTACCTTTTCGAAATAGCTTGAATCTTGTGCAGTATTTCCTTCGTTTTTTGGTTCAGGCATGGAGCGGGTTGCACACGCACATGATGTACACTCGCATTCATAATTCATCTTGGAAATCGTAGAAACAGTAGACATGTCTTTATTCTCATACATAAGGGGTCTGACAATGATCTTGTCATTGATCTTGACATTGATCCTGTCACCTCTCTTCGTCTTTGCACGTTTATTGAATTTATTGAATTTATCTTTATCTTGCTTCATTTTTCCAAATCTTTGATTGTATGATTCATTGAAGGATTCAAAGAAGTATTCATCATATTCATCAACGGTTGCTGATAAAGATTCAAAAGCGGAATGATTTAAAATATCCTCCATTCTTATGCGTTGACCAGGTACTACACAAATCATCTTGTGGAGCAGATCGCAAATGGATGCTGGAATATAGGGTGGAATTACAAATTCACCTTGACAGATCATTTTCATCAGAGTGGTACTGTTTGAATGGTCGAAGGGTAAATTTCCAGTCATCATTGCATAAAAAACAACACCTAATGACCATACATCACTTACTAAAGGATCGTAGTCTTCACCACGTACTATTTGAGGACTTGCGTAATGAGGACTCCCACAGGATGTGTGTGCAAGACTTGCCTGCGTGTTTAGTTGAGTCGAGTGCCCAAAATCCACCAATTTCACAGTTTCATAACGAGTATCACTAAACATAATGTTTTCTAATTTTAAATCTCTATGTGCAATGAAAACGCTGTGGCAATATATCAATGCAGTGACAAGCTGTTTCAACAAAGACAAACTTTTTGGAATGGAAAGACCTCCTTCTGCCACAATGTAATAATATAATTCACCTCCCATTAAATATTCCATCACAACATAGAGATATATCGAACTATCAATGATTTCATGGAATTTGACAATATGAGGGTGTTTCAATGTTTGAAGTGAATGGATTTCCATATCACAATGTGATTTAAAATGATCGACTCCGTTTATATTACGTTTGTCGATCCTCTTGACCGCATATTGTTGTTGAGAGGGTATATGCGTACAAACAAATACATCTCCTGTAGTTCCTTTTCCCAAACATGTAGGTTCTAGTTGATATTCCCCGAATAACGTATCATTCGCTTGGGGATCATTTAGTATGTGAATATGTTTAGTATTTTTCGTCTCCATTTAATTAGAGGTCCGCGAGTGTATAATTAAATTAGAGTGAATGAAATAAAAGCCAGATAATGGAAGGAAATAAAAATTCTCTACGATAGAATGTGAAAAATTAAAATAAAAATAAAAATAAATCACGAATCAATTAGCGAAAACTGCACATAAAACATAAAACATAAAGTTTTGAATTTGGAGATTTAAAATATAACAAGTCTTTCAACTTTCTCTAATACGCGCGTTGTCTTGAACCAATTTTACAGTTTTGAGATCTATCCATTAGGTACAGGTATATCGATTGCTTCATAGGTTGTGAACGTGAGTTATTCAATTTTTATTGTATAAAACTGTTTAATAAATGATTCTTTATTATTTATTTGAAACATCCTGGAGAGGATGGATAAGTACGGTAAAGAACTGTTGCTCTATTGATAGGATGCGAGATATGAGAAAGGTGGTATTGTTTTGTATACAATTGCACATTCAGATGATGTTTGACATCATCAAGAAAATATGTATGTAGATTATACATATGTTAACAATATAAGGACATTGAAAATTAACAAGATGTTTTGAGGCTATTCTAAAATGGTTGAAGCAAGCTTAAAAAAAAAAATTGGTGGAAGAAAAAAGTATGGAGACGTTTAAAAATGTCGAATACTAAGGGACCTCTTCCTAAGAAGAAAATAAAAAAATCCAAATTATCCTACTAAACAAAAGATATCTCAAGATCTCAAAATGGGAAAAAGTAAATCATCACCTTGTAAAAAGTGTGATAAAAATAAATGCGACTGTAAATGCAAATCAAAGCTCTATTGTTTAGCCAAAAAGATAAATGCTAAGCTGAAACCAAACTTCTTGCTTACTAGCAAGGATATTAATCCTAATGGTAAAGTTATTACAGAACCTGGTGTATATCAATTGGCAGAAGATGTGACGTTTGCCCCTACAAGGAATGCTATCATTCAAACTCCAGTCACCTTTTCAGGGGGGGGTAATCCTACTTCACAAGCAACGGGACTTGCTCTTGTGTCTGGGGGTATAGTGAGAGGTATAGATATCGTCACTCCTGGATCAGGATATACATCCATGCCTATAGTCACGATTGGTGGGACAGGAACATTAGCTACCGCATCTCCAGCCCAATTTGGTGGCATTGTGAGTCTTACTCTTGATGCACCTAGTTTCGGTGGAGCTGGGTATTCTAGTTTACCTACCCTCACGTTCTCACCTTCTGGCAATGGTGCCATCATACTTCCTATTATTGATACTACTTCAGGTAAAGTAGTCGATTTTCAAGTCTTAGATCCTGGTTCAGGATTCGGTACAACAGCTACCACTGTTACTATTACAGGAGGAGGAGCGACCACAAATGCAACTGCGCAAGTGAATATTGGTTCTGGCGTCACTAGAGCACTAGTCACCAATGGAGGAAGTGGATATGTAGACACGGTTGTCGCTGCGATCACCATCATGTCTTCCAATGTGACTTTACTCTTAGGGGATCATGTTCTCAAACAAGAAGGGATTGATAATTCAGGAAACGTATCTCCTTCTCAAAACATATTCGTCGCAGGAATTGTTGTACCCGATATAATACCTAATTTAACACGTGGGATGGTAGAAAGTATCATAGTAAGTACCATTGGTTCAGGATATACAAGCACACCAAACGTTGTTATCAGTGCACCTAGTTCTGGAACTGACAATGCAGTAGCCAGTGCAATTGTGAACAACGGAGTGGTGACTGCTTTTCAAGTTACAAATCCAGGGTCTGGATATACGACTAATCCTACTATTACTGTTTCGGGTGGGGGAGGTCTTACGCAAGCAACTGGTTTACCCAATATATACTTGACGGATGCAGTTGGACTAGAAAATATCACGATTTCTGGAGATAAAGGTGTCATTGATGGGTTTAGTTTCAGAGGCGTTCAAATATTTGGGCATACAAACAACATTGAAGTCTCTAATGTTACCATTGAACACTGTGGAAAATTGGCGGCGCAAGCTACATTGCCGTATCCTGGATATACCTCCAACTTTCAGATTTCTGGAGGGGATACCATTGTCAAAAGTTCTACAGTAGGATTAGGGATAGGAGAAACAGGAACTGGATCCGGAGGATTTGTGGGATATTTTGGACCCTTCTTTTTTACAAAACGCCCTGGCGCTCAAAATAAAGTGAGTAATGTCATTCTTGACAATGTGTCCTGTTTAGGAAATCACACATTAGGTCATTTTATTTCAAATACTACGAACATAGAAGTTACCAACTGCCATACAGATGATACATTTAATGATAATTACTATGCTGTCTTTTCCGGATGGTTTGGATCGAATGATCCTTCCGAATTTCCCTCGGTGAAAAATTTAATAGTCCGTGATTCCACATACAACAGAACACAATTGATAGGTAATTATAAAAATCAAGCTTTTAATAATTGTGTTGGATTATCCCCCCTATATGTTTCAGGATTTATATTTGATAACTGTGAATCAAATGACACTGAGAATACGACAGCCGCATTTGCAGTAACCGCCGGAACAGCATGTAGTGGGATTCAAGATGGCGTATTCCAAGGATGCCAGTTTAGAAATTCGAGTGGAATGGGAACAGTCGATGGTTTCCATTCTAGTGGTTCTGGTGGCGCATTTAACATTGGGCACTCAGGATTCGATGTAGAGCTAAGAGATTGTGCAGCTAGTAATATCATCAATATAGGGAATATGAGAATACCGACTCCAATTGTCAATACTGGAACTGATAAATCCACAGGCTTTGATTTGTATTATACCAAGAACTTTTATTTGGAAAATTGTGTCGCTTCTAATATCCAATACAATGCGATCTTTTTTCCAGGAAAAGGTCTACCTAGAAATGGAGCACAAGGGTTTTCTCTATTACCTTCTTTTATACCCCAAGCCAATATTCAAAGTGTGAAATATGTCAATTGTCATAGTTCCAGTTGTGTGTCAAGCAATGGAGGTTCTTCCAATGGATTCTTTATTGGAAATAATGCTTCTCCTCCAAATCAAGGAGTGCAATCTATCTTGTATGAAGACTGTACAGCAGACAATAATTTATCTGCGATTCCAGCCATTACAACGCCTATTGGAGGAACAGGAGCAGGAGCATTAGGTCTCATTCCTCAAGGTGTAGGATTAGGATTTGGATTATTCCAAGATCGAACTCTCTCAGGAGGTGTTCAGCTTGAAACTATCAATATCTTTCCAGTCGTCTATAATAATTGTAAATCTCATAATAATCAAGGGGCTCCTACAAATAATCCTCTTCCACTTTTTGCTGTGACGTCCACTCTTTACTCGGCAGGATTTTATGCGCAATCATTACCCGATGCAACTGTCCCTTTACTTGGCGTTTCTTATTATCAATGTGAATCTATAGGAGATGTATATGGTTTCTTGTTACGAAATACAAGATTATGTAGTATTCGTAACTGTAGAGCAGACAACAATGTTGTCCAAGCAGGGGTGACTAACAATATTGCCATTGATGGTATTGTGGGTGAAGGATTCACCGATTTAGGCTTGGGTGTGACAAATACACCTGGGAGTGTAATACCTGGTACTACGAATTCAACATTTGAAAACAATAAAGCTTATCACAATGGGTCAGCTACTACCTTCTTTGGTCCCAATTCAAACTACAATGCGTTTGTTGCTGCGGGGATTACAGTTCCTCTTTTCGAAGTGCAAGTATCATCGCCATTAACTTCGTATATTTATATCAATCCATCACCAAGTACTTCACTTGGAGGTTTTAATACCAATCCAAATGTGTATAATATATCGACTATTCCTTGAGAAGACTAACTATGTATTTAAATCATAGCTAACTTGTATATTATTTTCTAAATTGTTTATACACAACTAATGACAATACAATATGTTTTAATCGTGACTATTGTATATATATATATATATATATTATTGTCAAGAGGGTGATTTTTCTTCTAAATCAATGGGTTGATTTCGAATCACTTGTGAACTGGCATATTGATGCCATATAGTACGATCTTCTTCGTTTAGTTGAGATTGAATCCATACCATTGTTTTTAGAATACCTTCTTCCAAGTGCATACAAGGCTGCCAGTGCAAGAGCCCTTGAATATATGTATTATCTGAATTTCGTCCTCGTACACCTTGTGGACCAGGAATATGTACAATATGAACTTGTTTTTGAGCCAATTGGGCAACTAGACGTACCATGTCATTCATGCTAATCAAACGATCACTCCCCACATTAAAAGGTTGAGGATAAGGACTTGCCATGATCAGAAGAATACCATCTATACAATCATCGACATGACAAAATGATCGTGTTTGTTCTCCATCTCCCCACACTTCCACCTTTCCCTCATTTTCTCCACTGACCAGGACTTTACGAATACAAGAAGCAGGGAATTTTTCTCGTCCTCCTTTCCATGTGCCGTATTCTCCAAAGATGTTATGAAATCGTCCAATTCGTGTCTCCATTCGAAAATCTTTGTGATAGTGTTCACACAGCATTTCCATAAACAATTTTTCCCATCCATATGCATCTTGACATTTGGCAGGGAAAACATCGGATTCTTTTAAACCGTTTACCTGTTCAGTGTCTTGACGATATTCTGGATACACACAAGCTGTCGACGCATAAAAAAAACGTTTCACATGTGCTTTTCTAGCGGCTTCCAACATATTTAAATCCATGCGCATATTGTTGTGCAAAATCGTAGCATTGTTTTCGGCAATATATCCCATACCTCCCATGTCACTGGCTAAATGGTACACTTCATCAATATTATTCATTCTGAATAAGCGATCACAGTTTTCAGATAAGCGTAAATCAAAATGATAAAATTCGTGACAAATTTCATGTGTTTCAAAGTAGTCATGGAATTTCAAATCCGCAATAATCACATACCACCCTTGTAATTTTAATCGACGTGCTAAATGTCCTCCGATAAATCCTCCTCCGCCAGTAACTAAGCATCGAGGAAGGGTAAGTAAAGTTTGCAGTGACGTGGAAGAAGACATAGACATACAGTGAAAATAATAATAGGTATAGTTTGTATTATATATGTAGTTGTTTATGTTTACGCTCATATATTTTTATTTAACTATATTGTAATGCTGTATGATTGATATGCTATACAGTAAATCGTATATAGAAACAAAGAGATAGCTAACAAATATTCGATCAAAATAAGTTAGATCTATATTGTGGAACATTGCTCAACAGACTAATGAATAAGATATCAATAAGATATTGGAATGATAACAAGAACATGCTCCAAAAAAAAATGTTTGTACATTACATAGATAATGGAGGATCAATCAAAAATGAAACAACTTCATCTTCTAATATTTTATCTTGCATCAATGACTTGAATTGTTTTCGTCCGTTCAATTCTTGTCTTAAAGCACGGCACTCAATCCAGAGAGCTCGCACTGTACTTGAGAATTCAGATTTGTGAATGAATAAAAACTCCATGGCGCATTCACATTCCACGACGGATGCTTCCTGTAATAGATTGAAGACTTCTGAGAGAATCTTAAGATTCATGTTTTTGTTAGGAATATGATATGACCATCCTGGTCCATACAGTTGTGGGGAGTCGAGTATAAATATTGATTTAAGGTATAGCGCTTGAGGATGCCGCAGCTGTATCAACGGTTCTAATAGTTGGTGGGCCATCGAGATATCTTTTGGAATGTCACAACATCCGGAGTAATAGCAGTAGCTCATACGGACAACAGCCCGAGGATATCCTCCAGTTGATGCTATTTGGTATAATCTAAGCGCTTCTTTATGATGAAGTTGGCGTTGATGTTGTACTTGCTTCAATGACATCTGGTTTCTATTGTTACGCTTTCTTTCACCTGGTAATCTAAAGTTACTCGCAAGCTGTTTAAGAAGATGATAAGAAGAAAAAGACCGATCTTGAACGTGGGTATAAGCAGAAGGACGTAAAGCCGATATATGTACATCTCCATCGTACAAATCTGATATTTTGGCTTCTTCTTCATCTCCTTCCGATGTATATTCATCGTTATCGTTACTTTCATTTTCACTATCATTTTCAATTTCTTGTTCTTCAGGACTCATATCCTCTTCGGTTTCATCCTCCTTCCTTTCTTCCTGATCGCTTTGATTTTCATCATTACCTTCTTCAGTAGAATCTATTTCACTCAGATTTTCTTCAGAAGATTCACCTCTATTTTCTTCTTCCAATTGAGTTTGATTTTGATTTTCACAAGACTGTGAATAATAGTAGTCACATGAGAGTGGACAATTACAGAAACCACGTGTTTTTCCACAATTTTCATATAGCGTTCCTAAATGATAGGTCGCCTCTAACAATGCTGGGTTTTTTTGAAGTGAACGTAAAAGATAATGTTCCGATTTATCGACTTGAATATTTATTAGTCCATAGTAATATATTAATGCAATTTTTAATTCAGTATTTCCAGTTGTATCCTCTTCAATCTTTTTCATTAATAAGCTAAGTATCCTATTAGTGTTGTCATTTGCGTACTCTATGAACGATTCTCCTTTTTCATGTTTGGAAATGGCAACGGTTTCAATTTCATCCACAAAAGTTTTACCATAGATCATCTTTTGCATCTGCCTAAAATCATCCATCTTGACAGAATACGTTAAATTGAAATATTCAGTAAAATATAAATATTCAAATTACGAATTTAGTAAGGAGATAAAATTCATGTAAATTCGTAAACAAACATGCAAAATAGTAAGAACTTGTGAAGATTTGTATTAGCTTTTCATTTATATAACTGGAGTATGATACTTCATTTCTATATATAGAATGTTCGGTTTTGTATCTTCTTGAATAAATTATTCTACGTTGTTCATGTATTACAAATACACGTAATATAAATACTTAATATTTTTTGAGTTGTCCAAGACTTACCTAAAAAATTTAAAAGTCACCTAATATCAAAAATGGATTCTATTCAACACTATTTGCCTGAATTTAGACGTTACTTTGACACATTGTGTATTCCTTTACATTCTGATAAAGCATGTGTTATTATTGAACCTCGAGCTCATTCGTGCCTTGAATTGGTGGTTAAAAATGTGATGTATTTTGTAGGTTCGGAATGGTCATTGTATATCTTCCATTCGAAACAAAATGAAGAATTTGTAAAGAATATGTTGGGTCCAACCCAAATGCCTCACGTACATTTGATTCGCTTGACGCAGACTAATTTTACATTACGTGATTATAATTTATTACTTACTTCCGAATTTTGGTGGAATTGGATAGAAGCAGAACATGTCCTCATTTTTCAAACAGATTCCTATATGCGACGCCCAGGTATACAAGAATTTATTGATAAAAAGTATGCGTTTATTGGTGCGCCCTGGGATACCTCGTTTGCTGGTCGATGGTGTCCAGATATTCTTCGACAAGGAGGCAATGGGGGGTTTTCATTAAGATTAAAATCTAAAATGTTACAAGTGATTAGACAATTTCCTTATCAAACCAATGGACTTTATGAGACCTCACACAATGAAGACATTTATTATAATCGCTGCCTTCATTCATTAGGTGCTTCTCTGCCTTCTATTGAGCATTCTAAACAATTTTCAGTCGAAAGTCTATATTATGAGAATCCTGTAGGCGTTCATAAATGGTGGTGTTCTGTTGCAGATAAAAATCATACTCTGAGCGTGCTCAGTTTACGTAATCCTCTTACAAACGAGTTTGAAATGGAAGGGACGAACATGGATGAAAAACAGACTACATTATTAGCATCCGTTTCAATTCCAACTACATACAAATCGTTTTTAATTTACGATGCATCGTGTACATGGGAACATGATTATATTCAAGATTTTGTAACCGATCGTGAGGGTCACAGTCTTGTGACGACCGTATATGTAACTAATTTGGACACGTTAATACCTCTTCCTGAAATGGTCCATCATTCTATTCTTGTTTTTTCGTCCAACAAATATTCGTTACAAGTCATTTTAAAACTTGTCAAGATATTGAAACCCCGTGTTATTATCCATTTGTCGGATAGTGGAGGCCTACGCCCAGAATTTGTGATTTTATCTCAATATACTCGTTTATTATTGAGACATTATTATTTTAATCATTATCGTCTCAATAATCGATTGTCGAATGTCATTCATATTCCTCTTGGATATATGAGTAGTATGTTTCCTTCTAGGCAACCTTTATATCGTCTGGCGTTTAAAAGTGCATCGGAGCGGACATTCACATATTGTTCAGTGGGCATTCCTAAAGTTGCTATGGAAGAGGCATTGAATGCCTTTAAAAACGTGTTCGTAGATACTACTCGTTATCCGTTTCAACTTATTGAACACGCGTCTATAGAAGATGCGTCTATACACTATCAGAATTCTATTTTCGTCCTTTTTTCTAAACAGGAAGGTGTATTGACGCATATCCTAGAAAGTTTTGCGTTATATGAAAGTATGTTTTGTGGCGCCATTCCGGTTGTTCTTGCGTCCAAACAGGAACTGGAGACTTATTGCGGAAGTCAGGGAAGTCAAGAAATACAAGGAAAAGAGGGAATGCTCATATCTATTCCTCCAATTGTATATGCGAGTTCTTGGACAGAGGCGGCCTCTACATGCCAAACTTTCCTGTCTACTCATTCTTATTGCGAACGTCAAAAAGAAGTTCATACATGGCTAAAAACAACTCTAGAGCGTATTCAAAGTCAAATTGTATCTTCTCTTAATGAATAGAACAAAATACATATGATGATCTAAAGATTTGTCTTTGAGGGACGAATAAAATTAAAAGGAAATTCAATAAATTTAGGTCTTACTCCACGACGATCCAATGTATATTTAAGATATTCCTCGGCAACAATACGTTTTTGAGTTTTTCTATAGCTTTTTAAATTCTTTAGTCGTCCAGTATAAATGCCCATCACATCATAGCGCCCTACTGCAAATCGGTCGTTGTAGCCACCATAATGTTCGCAGTTACGAAGTAAGACTTCTTCATACTCTGAATTCTTCAACTCTTCGATCGGAAAAGGTTGATGAAAAAAGGTATCGGGTCTAACAATAAAAACGTATTCATATTCAATTCCTGTTGATTTCATGCTATCCGTGACCATTTGATACACCCTTCGTTGTGATTCTAACGCACAAATGTGATTCCATACAAGGTCTTTTAACCATTCACCTCCTTCACAACACCCTTTCGAATCAAATAAAGCTTGATCAAAGTAATCAGCAACAGAAAGCGTGTTTGTAAATTCATCTTGATCGTCGAGTTGATAATAATCCGGTAACAAGACTTTATATTCTTCATAATCTATGTCGGATGCCACATGCTGTTCCCAGACACGATTGCCTTGATTGGTTTTCCATGTATGCATAAAGATGTCGGTAGAATAGCCTTGGTTGCGAAGAATACTGAATAAATGTCGTTGATGTGTTTTCACTACACTTTTTAGAGATCTCAACATTCCAAAATAACAGATAGCAACACGAGGACTTGTTCGACGGTCTAATACATAGGGATGAAAAGTCGAGGTTAAAACATTAAAAAAAGATATTTTCTCTAGGAGCATTTTGATTTCATATTCTGATTTGACAAGACGACGAATCCATCGTTCAAATAATGGAACATCGTGTTTGACAAGAAGAAACCGAGTCAAAGGATGAGAACATGCTTGAATATTCACTAAAGACGATAATCGTTTGCCTAGTTCCAATGCACAGGTAATGCGAATAAGCATTGGAAGTTGAGATCCGCCTACACAAGAATCACTATGACTTTCAATCGCCATGTGATTTGTTATTCGTGTCGCATATTCAAGTTTATCAAGGTCATAAAAGTCATGCCAGATATCACTATTTCCTATTTGCCAGCAAAAAATAAAGGGTGTGCAAGCAACGACAGTTTGGAAATCAGGTGGAATACCTTCACCTGGATGGAAAGTCAGACACGAGTAAAAAGATTCTAAGTGATGAACTTGATCTGTCTTAAGAGCAAGCGGCGACTGATATAGTTGATTTTCAAATAATCGATCCACGACTTCATGGGGTTGTAATTGATAGGCACGAGGACAATCTTCTGGAAACTGCAAATCAATAACTAATTGTTCTGAAAGATCAGGAAATGAAATAGACACATATAAGAATTTTGGTTTTTCTGGACAAGGATCTTGCCCAAAACAAGAATTCATCCTGAAACCTGTTGGAATGTGTAATATGTTGTTCGTCGAAATCCAAGATAGGGTCATTGACACATCGATGACATGTTCATCCTTTCGTCCATACCATGCTTCTTTCACATTCATTCGATACGCGTGTGTTGTAAATTGAGTACGATCGATCATTTGAAACCCTTCTAATTGATGTGGAAATGCCGTTCTAAGACGTTGAGAGGTCACTTGTAAATCAAGAAAAGATGAAATCGAGGTGTAAGAACCTCCTAGACGCGTATTATGGTTACTATATTTCTCTTGGACAGCGTCTATGATCAAGATTTGGTGCGCCTTACGAGGTTGTCGAATGGTATAGATCGCGTCAAATAAAACACGAAGCTGTTCATCTACGGAACGATGTGAACCTCCATAGTTCCACCCTGAATCACGAGGAGGTAAACTTACATCATCACGATCTGTTAATAACACGGGGGTATAGATATTGGTTCGTACTAAATCTTCATATGTGCCTCGTCCAAATAAATCTTTGCCTGCACACAAGCATACATCTAACCAACTAGATGATTTAAATTGATCTTGATCAAATTCACGATGCGCAAAACTAGTGATTTTACGAACTAAATCTTCTTTCGGCATAAAGTAGCTTAGATGCCATCCGCTATTAAGGATTGTACGATCGAGTGATCTGGCGTGAAAATGGGCGTTCCATCGTTTATCGGAAAAGGATTCTTGGATAGTCGTCGTACAAAATGGATGCATCCAAGGTGATTTCTTTTTCCAATTCCAATTATAGTAATAAAAGTCCATTTGTAAATATAATGTTTGTCGAGGTGTTTTACACAACCTGTCATAATAGTATTCAGGTTTTTTTAGGTCTTGTAAGATAGCAGCACGAGGTATTTCATCCACATCACAGACGACACAGACAAAAGGATCACATATAAGTCCTTCTTGTTGTTTTTGTTGAAGAATTTGCTGAACATAATCTCGTTGATAGTTTTCTCTAAACCAAGATTCTATATCTACACAATGAATTTGATTCATTTTAGCTCTTGTTTCAATCATGTTCCGTTCGGATGTCTCAATGTCAGGAAATTGTTCGATCACCAAAAATTCTATTTTGTTCATATAACGTTCGAAGACATGTCTATTCTTTTCAACATATAGTTCAGGTTTACGAATTCCAGAAAATGTGTATCGGGCTTCGGTTATATAAAATTTATCCACATAAGGATATAATTGTTTTAGTCGTTCTTCAACAATCGGCTCGCCATTATAAGGTACACAATCAAAGAGTGCAATGGGAGTAGAAGGATATAAGGGTAGAGTGAGTATAGAGACAGCTTCTTTGGCTGACACTGTTAATTCATTGGATTCTCTTGATGGGTATAACTTATTCAGTTCCTTTAGTTCTTTTGATTTAGCTACAAGTTTTTTAGACGAATCTATGCTTGACATTGATAATTCGTCTACATCGTCTTCTTGTTTGAATTCTTGCAGAAGAGCACTTTGAATTTTGAATTGGATGATAAATATTTGTATTTGCATCCAATTAAACATATCCTGTTGACAGGCAATTACCATTGAAGGATGAAGTAACAAGTCTTGGCAAAGTTTCAATGCATCAGGCCATGTATCGGCGGTTATAAAGGGCGGAGGATTGTTCGCAAAGGAAAAGGTATGCTTGAGTTCTTGTTTAGTTCCTACTGCAACGGGAATGGCTCCCGACAAGGTTGCTTCATATAATCGGAAACAATCTAAAGATATATTTCCCCGACCACTTAAGACAAATACAGAATCATTATAGATTTCACGCATAGCCTCAGGCGACATTCCATTCCCTACATATCCATAACCTCGAAGAGAAGATGTGTGTTGAGAACTTGAACTTGTGTCATTATTATTGGATTCATCTAACTCATCGGACTCTTCTGATCCACATTTTGAATCATTAGAGCTTTCCGAGTTCTGCGTTTCTTCATTTTCACTCATTTCATTGCCTGAATGAAGTTCATCTTCTAGTTCATCTTCGGATTGGTCTTCTGACTCGTCTTCTGATTCGTCTATCTCTTTTATGGGAAAAGCGTTTGCGAAACAATCAATCATTTCTTGGCGATCGCTTTTCATTGCTCCCACAAAAGACCATACATACTTTCGTAATGCAATGGGTTTTTTTGTAAACATGTCTACAGGCTCATTTCGTGGAAACATGCCTTTCATATAACCTAAAGGAATTTGAAACGCATTTGGAAATGAAGAAAGAGGATAGTGGGCAAAATTATGTTGCCGCAGGTACAAATGAGTAAACTTGGCCAGTTTTAAAAATTCGGGTTGTTGACCCCATTCATCCGATAAATGGAAAATGATTTTCGGTCGTAGGCATCGACATAGAGCAATCACATTTTCCGGTTTAACATTGTTGGAGGAAAAGGCAAGCACACACCATCCTATCATATCCGACGTCTGAGTAAAGTATCTTAAATCTGGACCTGGAATAGGTTTAACGATCCATTCGTATTGGTTCACATCTTTCATGACAGGTCTAAGCAACTCAAGAATGTAATCTTCCTCCCATGATGCCCTTGTATCTGTGAGGAAGAAAAGACGACGAGGGGACATATCTAAATATAGCTTATGTACTGTACTTTATATAATGTATACGATGAAGTGACGATGGGATATGATAAGATTGAATGTGAAGTGAACAAGTAGGATCTATTCGTTGCGTTTTTGCCAAATATAGGAGAGCTTAACATTTCGTATATATAGAAAGACACACCCTTCGTTTATTCCTAAGCAAGCAAAGTGCATAATTGTATGTTTCATATTTATTGTTTAGAGTAACTACAGCATTTTTTAGACATGAGTGAGAATAATGAGAATAACAAGAATGAGTGTATTATTGCTACTTCTTACCCTCTTCTTTTGTTTGATTGCTTCTTATACAATGGGGAAGCCATTGTCAAAGAACGTTTAAGAATCATGGCAAAGCATGTAGATCGTATTTATGTAATTGAAAGTCGGTACACCTTGGAAAATGTAAAGAAATCTAAATTAAATATTGATGTTCATTGCGCATTGTTTACCTCCTACTTGGATAAAATTGAATTTGTGATTGTAGAATCTCTGCCGAGTACTGTTTCGGCAACCAACAAAGAATTTCTATACATGTACATGTATCGGTATTTACAAGAGCAATTATCCTTACCCTATCTTGCGATCCTTGGACATGTGGATGAAATTGTTCGGTCTAGAACATTGAAGCAAATCCGCGAACCTTTTATGTTGACTAAATTAGAGGCATCGAATCAATTAGTATATTTTGAAATGGAATATTATAAATATAATCGAAAATGGCGATTCCCAACTCCATGGTGTACAGCGTTTTTATTCAGCCATACATATAAAGGGAATGTTGCTAGTGCCAGAACATTGGGAATGCAATCCAAAGAATCACAACGAATTTCAAATGCCGGTCGTTGTTTAAAATACTTCATGTCTTCTCATGATCTTTTAAAAAAATCACAATCTAGACCGAATCCAAAAGCTTGTAGGGAGGAATGGATTTATACATGTTTAGCTACAGGTTGCGATCTGTTTGATCGTATCAGCCCTCCTCATACGATGAAACTCACGAATGATCTATTTCCCATTCCCTTACAAAATCGACACTATATGGATTTATGTATGGATCGTCATTGGTTATACGAAGAATGTCAAGATATATCGATGGAACAACAATTGCTATCTTTTGCATGCGGTCTTATTCAGGGCATTCAAAATGGGGGTCGATATTTCTTACTTGATGATTTCATTTCTCCTTCCAGCCATGGACAAGTGATTCCTTTTGAAGACATCATTGACCTGAAAAAAACAAGTGATTGTTTAAGTCGTTCATTTGCGGATGCACCTCCTTTTCGTCTTTTGACCCAAGAAATGGGGAGATCTAAACCCAGTATGGAAGTGACGGATGCGTGGTATGGAGATGTGAACGTGTGTGTAGAACATGTTCTATTTAAAAGACCTTGGATGAATACAATAGGGACCACTATACAAATTCCTCCTGGACAGAGCTTTAATCACGCGTTTGAAACAGATCCTTGTCCAGGTCACATCAAAACATTATATATGTTCATGGAATGGCAAGGAGTGGTATTTCCTGTTGAAATTTCTGAACAAACGACACAAGCCCGCATGCTGACGATCCAATCATTGATTGAACAACAATATCGACAAAAGGCTCCTGATTCTCATCAACGAATAATTGCGGTTCTAAAAAGCAACTTGAATGCACAAGATGTAACCACACCAAACGATATATTTTTATCGAACATTCCTCGTATATTAAAATGTATTCAATTCACCCCTATTCCACATCTTTCTTGTATTTCAAACATACTGACATTGGTCTACATTCCAGTCGATTTAGATGCGAAAGAAAAAGAGGATTTGGTGACTGTGTGGGCGTCTACATCCAAACTAAAGTATGAAATGTATAGACAGAAATTTCTTGATGGGTTAAAGAGGTATTTACAAACCTATCAAGACCAACTTCAAAAGAATAATCCTCACGCACAAATTCCCATGTTACTGTTCATAGGACCTACGTTGTCTATAAATCCCCAACATGAATTAATTAAATATTTTCATCTTGATGAAAAACAACTATGCGTATCGACTACGTATGAACAGGCAAATATATGTATTCAACGTATGCCGCAAGGAAAACGGATTTGTGATATGGCGGATATCGTTTCTTTACAACATCAAACAACGTCCATACGACTCCTTACAATTGGATCTTCAATTCAAAAAGATCTCCATATTTCATTTCTGAAAATTGTATTAGATTCGTGTCTCCATACCACTCCTATATTCATAGATCCTTCAACATTAATTGAGTAATATTTTGTTCTTTATTATGTTTCTATATAAAGATAAAGATATATCAATAAGTTACGTACCTTACCTACTATTCATTCTATATTTCATAAGGAAACTTCTCTATAGTATGTTTTTTTTGTAAAGAAAAGGAATTTAAAAGCGCAGCTTAAAAAGAGTCAATATTCCCAAATCAAACGTGCCACCTATGACAGAGGTAGAAACAAAATCTGAATGTTCGCGCGTCCTCGTGTATTCATTCGAGCAAGCCAAAAAGAAGGGGTTTGGTGCCCGATTATATGATATTTGTAATGCACTCATGTACACCAAATATTCAAACGCCACCTTGAAATTTATTCGAGATCAAGAAATACCCTTTACTCTTCAACGATGGTCTATGATTTTTAAATCATCTGCGTTCGATGAAATCGAATTAAACGATGTGATAACCAAGAAATATCCAGTATGGTATAATTGTCCATGGGAAGGTGGATTTTTTACTCGAGGAACATATACGTTGGCAGACTATTCAAAGGGTCTTCAACAGATTTATCAAATAACGCCGGAAGCACAACTGAATATCGATTCACGTGTGAAAAACAGTGGGTTTCAAACATCAGACATTGTGATTCATTTACGACTATCGGATAAAGTAAAACAAGTCGCAGATGGATCTACCAATCAAGAATCGGCAGAGCATGACAAACGATGGTATTGGTCCGAAGTGCTTCAATATCTAAAGCGCGTAAAGAAACGAATAAAAGAACAGCAAGAACAACATAACGAATCTTCAATCAAGTCATCAGTCGGATCATCATCCTCAACTGTTTCCATACTACCTGCTCTTCCTACTAGAATTTTCCTATGTTCAGATTCCCCCAATGCACTTGAAATGCTTCAAACATCACGTCATGAATTTATTAAGCACCTTCAAGAAGTAGATTTATTAAATCAAGCTGCTGAAAAGAAACGCGCAACTCTCGCTTCAGCTACTATTTCTAACCCTGTTGTCCTTTCCATTTCTATTCCAGTTCAAGAGAATATCCAATGCATCCTTGACCTCGAGTTAATATGGGACGAAAAAGAAGTAAGAATGGATGGTTTTTGTCCAAAGGCATGGACAGGGAAATTGACACAAGAACAAATGGAAGAAGAGACGTGGAATTCTATGAAAAATTTCGAAATTATGCGCCAATGTGTCTTTTTAATTGGAGCACGAGCAAGTTATTTCTTTCGAATTGGAGAACTTCTTCGATATCCATTGCTCTCCGTCAACGTAAAAGATTCTGATACGTTTGGTGCAGCTGAATATACACTAGAGCCTGCTGTCAGAGAATGCCAATTAAATGCAGTTGTCCCTTTTATCAACACACAATCTAAACGGGATATGGATAAATATAGGTTAGAAATGAAAGTATATAATCGAACCACCATCACAAATTTTATGATTCCAAAAGTGGCAGAAGAATTAGGTACGTTGCTCCAACATTTAAATTACAATGGCAAACTCGTCGATTTAGATTCGTGGTATGTACGTGCTTTAAAGCATCAAGATACGAAGAAATCGCTTAATTTGGCTCGAGATTGTCCGCACAAGAAGAAATCTCAAGAACAATGGCAAAAAGAGATGGATAAACATATTTCAAAAGCCCAACAATCCCATGACAAAGGTATGTTTTCATATTTTTTTAAAAGGACAGAGAAACATAGCAGCAATTGTCCATGCGCTACATGTAAACTTCAAGCGACGTTTATTAGTTTCGAAGTACTCGATTTTATATCTTCGATTGTAGGTGAAGAAGTTGTTCGTATCCACGAAACATTTTCTTCCATTTACGAACGTGGACATTACTTAGATGTTCATGCCGATAAACAAAAGGGAAGTTACGCGTTTGTGTTAAGTTTCACCAAGAATTGGAATGTCGCGCATGGAGGTTTGTTGCATTTCGTAGACGGTCATGGGACACCAGAGCAAAAAATCACTGCAACGGTCATTCCAACTTTTAATTCATTAAATATTTTCAGAATCCCGACAGATGGATCAAGAATGGATCATTTTGTATCTACTTGCACAGGTCCATATAAACGAATATCCTTTACTGGATGGTTTAGTACAGAAGATTTTAAAATGGAGGATGATTGAAAATCATTAAATGTTGCATGATTATTCAATAACAAATAAGGTTACTATATAGAACAAATAAATGCATGTAGACTGAATTAATTTTTTTGTGTATTCCATCCTTCTTATTACCAGTTTCTTTTACATCCACATTCTAGTATTTTTTTTGTCCGTTATAAAATTACAATTACTAAAATCTATTACATTTTATTCTGACTTCAGCTATGGCTTCCGTTCAACTCATAGAATCAATATTGGAACATAGAAATGCGGATGCATTAGAATTAGCAACCATATTAGGATACACGTGTGTGATCAAAAAGAATCAAGAGTTCAAAATGGGGGATCGTATTATTTTTATTGAACCTGATTACGTATTGCCCAATAATATCCAACAATTCCCATGGGTAGAACCGTTTTTACCTTATGCACAAAGTCGTATTCGTGCAATTCGATTACGAGGGGTTTATTCAGAAGGACTAGTCGTAAAATCTATTGACGGTATTGATTTAGAAGCGTTAGAAATTGGATCGAATATCAATGATCTAATTGGAGTTACTAAGTACACAAGTCGTACAAAAGGTCCTAATTACTTAAACATGAAACATAACTGCTTGCCTTATAATTTGCCTAAAACAGATGAAGAACGATGGCAAAGAATAAAATACAAACTCCCCTTTGGACAATTGTGTACCGTGACATTGAAAATTGATGGACAGTCTGCTTCTTACGGCTTTAATCAAAAGGATGAAAAGGTATCTGAGAAAACTGATATTAACGTATTATCTGATTCGGATGGCAAAGGCACGTTTTTTGCCACATCCAGATCGCTCGATTTGAAATTGGAAGATGTCAATCCCTATACTGCACATATTAAGCGCTATGGGATTGATACTAAACTTCAAGCGTATTGTGAAGAACACAAGGTCTCATTGGTCTTGCGTGGAGAATCCTACGGACCTGGTATTCAAGTATCCAAAGTGAATCCTCATTGTCGCGTAAAAACACCAAGTTGGGCACTTTTTTCAGTGTATGATTTACATAAAAAACATTATTGTGATCGAGGGACACCTCATTTCTTTCTCAATGTAGCGAAAGCCATTGGACTTCCCCATGTACCTATTTTAGAAGAGGATGTGATATTGACTCAAGAATTAATTGATAAATATTGTGAAAAAATGGACAAATTACCGGACGGATCCATGTTTGAAGGTGTGGTGATCCAACATGCTGGCGGATCGTTCAAAATTATCAACAAAAACTATGATTCAAAGAAATAGAAACCATATCAACACAATATCAATCTCTCTTAGTTTGAATAAATATATTTCTTTTTTATGCAATTGTATAATAAAATCGAAGAGTATACTAAATTTAATTCTAGCTATACATGAATAATCAAAGTAACCATCCGACGATGCTCAAAACCGACTTTTTCGGGATGATTGATATCCTTGACGGAGACGAAAAAAAAACATCGTTGCGTATTTCATTACATGTGCCTAGTGAAAGTAGAGCACCAGAAAAATGGGAAGCAGGATGGCATTTCTATCCTACACTTGAAACGCCTACGATTGTTCTAATTTTAATAATGAACCGTATTTTTTATGAATATGATTTGATACAACAAACACTTACACCAGTTAGACGACACCGTTGGTGGCATCAACTAGTGTGCTGTCGTCCTTGTTACAACAACGATCCACCGAAACCTTATTCCATTGTAGATATGAGTTATATGCACGGAGACCCCTCTTCCTTTTATCTCAATATTCAAGGTGTACAGTACACCTTACAACCTCACCCAGCCAAATCCTGTCTTTCAGATGGAATTAAAGTAAAAATGAGTTTTCAAAAACAACACAATTAATTTTATTCTTGTATTCAATATTCTTTACTGGTAAAGAACAAAAAAAAACGACTATAAAATCTACTTTTAACCCTAGATGCATACTTCGAACATGTTCATATGTCTATTACAACAACACCATTCTTGAATTCTCTAAATCCTCGACTAGTAGCAGGTCAATGTTTATGTGCAAGTACCTGCGCATATGACATTTTAAGTGATGGTACATATCATCGTGTATCCCCGCATTTCCAAGCAAGTCAATGGCTTGAGCAACCACAGATACTTTGCGGAGATGACATCAATGGTTGTTTAATAGGACGCGCACATTGTCTGTTTACACATCGAGAAATCATTATTATTGCATTTAGAGGTACACTGCCACCGTTTCATTTAGATGTCCAATGCCAAGCAAGAGATTGGATACAAAATATCAATTCTGATACGATCAAAGTCCAAACTTCTCCCATGTCCAATTTCAAACCTGGTACAGAAATTCATAAAGGATTTTGGAAAGCTGTTGACTCTTTATGGACACCTCTGCTACAACATCTATGTAGATTATTACATATTATTTCATTCCCTCAACAGGTCTCGACTAATGGGCCTCGTGGTTACTCTACTAAGCCTACTAATT
>Ga0206957_1040_pt1 | contig 36414 bp, 31 predicted proteins | sample Alteio_BWOrgHeat_32_FD_152975 | JGI IMG/M metagenome (GOLD analysis project Ga0206957, IMG submission 152975) | Enriched cells from forest soil in Barre Woods Harvard Forest LTER site, Petersham, Massachusetts, United States -... | ecosystem: Environmental > Terrestrial > Soil > Temperate forest >...
ATGCAAGAATTATTTAAAGATCACCAATGGCTGTTCGAAGAGTTTAAACAAGTATTGAATACATCTCCAGTCTCTAAAAAGAGATCAATAGGGATAGAATCCCTTCAAAAAATACAAGATCAAATCCAAGACAAAATGCCAAGTTCAGGCATATTTATTAAATGGATCACTTCATTACAAGGACTTGTCTTGACTTTTCATTCCGAGACTCATACCCCCTATGTCGCCATGTTTCGTAAACAAATAGGAACCCATGATTCCTTGCTTGATTTCAAACCTGGATGTTGGGTTACTTTTGATATCACTCCTAGAAGTCAACGACTCATTAACGTAGACGTGGTTGCAGATATGGATGATGATATAAAAGATGAAATGAATGGGGATAAGGATACAAACATCAGCTCAAATCCTCTACAGCTGACGGTTTATGGATCGTTCGATCAAATCGCAAAGGATAATCCATGGCATCCACAATGGTCGTATCAATGTTCATGGATATAATAGTAAATTAATTGTTTATTACTTAGACTGCTTGAATTCTCTATGCTCTCTACATCCTTGCCTAGTCCAAGGAGACATATCCAGAGAAATAATTACATCTTCTAAATCTGGTTTACAGATACAATTTAAGTATTTAAGTTTACGTAAAACGTATTCAACTATCTCTGACTGCTCAATTGTTTCATTACAATTCGCTAAAGATTTATAAGGCGAAACAGTGATGACTATTTTATATTCCTTGTCCACGCCTATATTTCGTACCGCATAATTACAAATATCCAATGTCAAGATTTCATTTTGTAACTCGATATCCAACAGAGAATTTCCATAACGTGTCTTCATATACTTATTTTGACGACGTTGACGATTTTTATTGAGTAGAGGACATTCACTGGATTGCTTGATATCATCACTCATATCGCCAATATCTGCTATCCTATGAATCTAATGTCTTCCAATTTGCTTTCTACGTGTTTATTGTTTATATACCACATACACGTATCAAAGAAAAGAAGAGATAATAACACTTTGAAATCTCAATCCAATATTAATTAAGAGCCCATGCAACTATAATTAAGAAAAAATTGATGAATTAATGCGCTAGTAAGATTATCATTATCGTTAGATAAATATTAATTTTACTTTGCCTAACATACCAAATGTCCTTGTCTTCCTCCTCGTTCACAGACACATATACACCTCATGTACTTGATTTTTGTTCGGATCACTTTCCCATAGTGATGGATTTTGAAAATATTTCAATTGCAAGTTTCAATGTGTTAAATCACGCATACATTAAACACTTGTAAAGAGGGAGAGGGAAACTATTAGATGGATCTTCATTAGCGAATATGCCAGAAGATCAGAGAACAACAACAGTAGTTAAATTAGTCGTTGATATGGAAATTTAATTGAAGATTCATTAAAGTAGCGTGCTGCATTCTAAAGAGTTGATAGAGTGGCAGGGCTTTTTTTCATAAAATTCTTTGATGATGAATTCGTCGACTTCAAAAATAATAATTTGTCTATTGAAAAAGGCTAGCGGGGTTGTTTATTTATTGGGGGTGAACAAATGCAATCAGGAAATGAATCATCAGGTTCTGATCGCGTTGTATCAATAATATCAGATACCCAAAATGGTAAAAAAGACGACTCAGAACGTTGAGTCTCAACTAGATGTTGAATGGGGAAAGGAAGAATTGTAGGCGTGGATTTTGAAGTAGCCACAATCTTCCCAACTTGAATTGGGAGAAAAGAAATTGAATGGGAATATGAAGATGATGACATAAATTGACAAAAAGAAACCTTGGGAAACATTCCTGAACCTTTTCTAAAAACACTTCGCAACATATTTGTTTGAATAATTATGTAATTGAATAAATGATGAAGGAGATTGTAAAATGAAATTATATTGTAAGAGGAATACAAGCAAAATTTTGAATAATTTTTTTTCTTTCTTAGAGTCAGAAAGAAACCGACCAAATTTATTGAGTCATCAAAGTTTCCGGATCTTTTCCCTCGTCTGAGGGCATGGTGACAAGTGATATAATGAATACAAATAAATAATTTGAAGTATGACATTGTTGGATAAGAAGCGAGTAGCAAATTATGTAATAGTAAAAAATTAAAAATTAAGTTTTAGATATGTGATAATTGATTCGAAATAAAACGTATACCATAAACCATAAAACATAAAACATAAAACTTTATATAAAATATATCAAACGCTATTACATTTTATATGACATATACATCATATATAATCACATATATATCATATTTTCGTCATCTGGTAACCCACATATATTTTAAACATGCTTACACTCACACCACATGTGTCAGAACAATTGACCCATACGCACATCATTCAATCTTCCAAAGATTCTGAATCTTCTCTGTTACATCCTACTGCGAAAACAAAAGTACCATCCAAGAAACAAAGTCGAAACAAGATAGAAACAGACACAAACAAACTTACATTATCTGAATTACCACCTGATGAATATTCCATACAGTGTTTGAAAGGAACAGGATCCTATGGGTTAGTATATGAAGCGATTAATATCAAGACTAACAAAAAAGTAGTGATAAAGAAAATCAGTGGTATCTTCGATACTACCACTAATGCAAAACGAATGTTACGAGAGATTAAGTTATTAAGAGCGATACAAGGACATCCCAATATTATCTCGCTACAGCGTGTCGTTATTCCCCCTTCGTCTAGAAATGATGTTAATTTGGTGTTAGATTACTCAGATACAGATCTCCAGAGACTCTTTAATTCCAACCAGTATTTTAGTAATCAACACATACGATATGTTATATACCAAATATTGTGTGGATTGAAATATCTTCATTCTGCATCTATTATTCATCGTGATTTGAAGCCTTCTAATATTTTAGTTGATCAAGATTGTTCAGTTCGTTTATGTGACTTTGGACTCGCTAGAAGTCTCCATGTAATGGATCAATTCCAAGCCAGACTTCATCGAATAAATGAAAAAACAAGAGAATCTAAAAAACAGAATCAATCGAATCAATCGAATCAATCAAATCAAACAACTACAACTCTAAATGTCACTACAAGTAATGTTATGGATGATATTACCATTTTATTAAACAATGATAAAAGTGATCTCAAAGAAGAGCTACCTAAAGTTCATTCAAAAAAACGTCCTGCTTCCTGTATGATGGTGACATCGTTGGTTGCTCCTAAAAACTCGCAAATAAATGAAAATGTGAACAAGAAGGAAATAGAAATGAAGACGTTGAAAACAACCACCTCTTCTCCTTTCTCCGCGCTATTCTGTGTTCCTTTTTCTGGTGCCTCCATTTCCATTCCAAATGTAGAAAATGGTGGAAAGGAAATGCATCCTGTGACTGCCACCTCCTCGATACCTTTCTCTATACCAACAACAATACCTGCCCCTCCTCCTTTGTTGCGTACTCTTACGCAACATGTGGTGACTCGATGGTACAGAAGCCCTGAAATCATTTTCCTCTCCGAAAAATATACAACTGCTGTTGATCTGTGGAGTGCCGGGTGTATCCTGGGAGAAATGCTGATGATGCAAAAAGACAATGGATATACCCCTGCTACGAGGACTTCTTTTTTTCCTGGACGTTCTTGTTTTCCCCTGACAGCTGAATCCCCTTATGCCTTTCAAGATCATCGTGATCAATTAAATTTAATTTTCAATGTTCTTGGAACTCCTTCCATTGAAGATCTTTCGTGTATTGATAACTTAACAGCGAGGCAATTCGTGTCACTTTTAGAACCTAAACAACCTCAGGATCTTCAACGACGATTTCCTTGTGCCGATCCTGATGCCATTGATTTATTAAAGAAATTGTTGGAATTTAATCCCTCAAAACGTATTTCCGCGGAAGAAGCATTAAATCATCCATATTTAGCTTCTATGGCGGATGCAAACAAATTTTTAACATTTCCATTGATCAATACATGGAGTGAGGAAGATGAGCTCTCTTGGCTTCAATACTATCAATTTGAAATCCAACTTGATTCTCAGCAGCATATTCCTCCACTGCCTGTTAATACTCATGGTGATGGGGACAATGAGGAGAATACATCCAGTGATGAATTAGATTTCGAATCTCAAGAAAAAGAACGTTATAGAGTTAGAAAAGCACAAGCAAAATGTCGCGAACAAAACAAACTTCTGAATGAAGCAGTGATTCGAAATTTGTTACTAGATGAAGCAAACAGAGATATAGGGGAATGGGTTAAACCGTTGTAATCCGTTGTAAACACCTTCTCAACTAAAGGATGTAAGGGACATCATTTTATGATGTGTATTAGTTTTATTAGTTTCACTGCTTTGATCTAGGTTTTGGAGTTTTTAATTTTGAAAAATATAGAGTTTTAATTTATTTTTAATCATTTATATGTTTATATATTATACATGTTACTTATATTTAACAAAACTGTAAGGAATGTTCTAAAATGGTTGAATGGTTTTGTTTGATGTCATTTGAGGGAGGATGTCCTGTTTTGTGCGCGGATACATGATTCAAACGTATTGTAGCATCTAAAAGAATCTGAGTGATCAATTATTTCTACATAGGATATTTGACCACTCGTGGTTCTAACTCTAAGGTTCATTGTTTTAGGAACATCTTTTTTGCTGACACTACTAAACTCGTATTCAGTGGTTGGAGGTACATTGGATTCTGAAACGAGTGAAAAGGATTTCTGTAAGCATTTAAGAAATGCCACATCACACGTATTCGTAAACAACGTCATCATGGTTGAGAATTTATAGGAAGGAATTAGATGGGGATGAAATGCAAAATGAGCTAGATCTATCAGTAAGATGAAAAGCTACATTAGAAAAACAATATCAGATTTCTTGGTGTTTAACAGAAATTATAATGTTCGATCCCATGCATTGGTAATTGATAACACAATAGTTTTTATTCGTACTTTTTCATAAGAATATAATATTTATTTACTCTTTGCTTTTGAACACCAAAAATGGTTCATGACTACTCTCCATGTCTACAACAGACATTAGAAAAATACATACCTCGCGTGTGTCACAAGTATCAAATGTTCTTTTGTAAAGGTCCTTATGCATTAAGTGCATTATTGAAATAAACTAATATGAAAACAAACAACCTATAATATTTATTTTTTACAATATATTTATTCAGTTTTGGGCAATGTCAATTATGTTTATTAGAAGGTATCAAACAAGTTGTCAATGAAATAAAATAAAAAAAAAGTAAAATCAACATACACATCTTATTCTTGCTCTTACTCATAAATTCATTTCATGACTTCAGTTAATTGGAATTCCGTCTTGAACGTGATATTTGGACTTATCCTCACGATCTCTGGTGCAATGTGGATCAACACCTCGGTAGCAGGCACATTTTGGAATAATATGATTGGTATTTTGTTCGTCGTTGCTGGTATCATTTTATTGTATGGAGGAATCACCCACTGGACTTATCATGCTGATACTGATAAAAGAATGGTTGAAGAAGATTAATTAGAAAAAATTAATTATTTAACTTTTCTTTTAGACATGTGTTTATCTATATAAAGATATAAAAACTTAATTAAAGGATTTAGATAGAGGTTTGCTGTTGATGTTGCATGGGTGATATATTTAACTATTACGTTTCGTAGAATTTGTTAAATCAGTATGATTCATTCTGCATGTCGGTTATAACAATTGTCGCAAATCAGATTTTTTAGATTTTAGATTAAAACCTTGCGCATCGATGTTAGCTGTATATATTAAATAATATACAATATCATACATGAATGCAGACATTAATACAAATACATTATACCGCAAAATTTATACAACATGAATGAAGTAGACACCATTCCTGTAATACAATCATCCGATCATGTGAATAGTTATTATCCTGAAGGATGTAAATGTGTCCATCTTTCAAAAACTGCGGAATTGGATAGAATGATAGAACTACTTCCTCTAAGATCCTCCATCCACACTGTCACTGAACCAGTGGTTGAACCTGTCATACACTCTATGATCCAACCTCTACAGCAATTGTCGTCTCCGTTGAAAAGAAAACGTAATGAGATAGACTCAGAACAAATAGAGAATGAAGATGAAAAGGATGAACAAGAACAAAGAAGGTTACGATCGATCGTTCATCCATCGGTACCTAAAGATATTCGTTTGAAAATGTGGAATGGATATGTTGTCCCTGAGACGGCCGAACAAGATAAATTATCGTTAGCACAACGATATCCCCATCCCTTAGATTCTCATATTATTTTTGAAGAAAAATCTCACTTGTATTATTTAAAAGGAATTCGACTTCCTATTTCTGTGACAGGATTTATAGGAATGTTTGAAGAACCGTTTATTGAAGATGAAACTATTGAACGGATGATTAAAAGTAAAAATTTTCCATTATTGCCTCATCATAAGAAATATCATGCGTTAAAAATGTGGTATGTCCCTGCACAAGATGAAACTAACTCTAGGAGTCAACCTCAAAACAACTTGTCACCTTGGTTTGAAGGGGCTGTGTTAGCGCCTTTAGAAGTTTTGACAGCCCTCGAATTTGATGCTGCGTTGTTACAATTGATGTTTCGTGTAAAAGAACTTGAATCTGATATTGGTACGTCTTTAACCCCAGAAGAACTAGAGATCTATAAACCCTATTCAATCTGGTGTGAATTAAAACCGGATCCAGAACCTCATATTTGGTCGGAAGGTGCAGTCTTGGTATCTAAAGCGCTCGCAAGAAAAGAAATTAAAGCCTTATGGGCATTGATTCGAGATGATGCGTCTCCTCGTGGAACGTTTATGCACTTGTGTGCCGAATATCATTGCAATAATCAACTTGAATTGCTGTGGACTATTTTAAATGGATCCGACAAGAAATATGAAGCAGAGTCGAAAGAATTATTGCAAAAATATGCGAATTACTGCGAAGAAGTGACACTTGGATCTGGACAACGAAGGCTCGAGAACGTGAGTCCTGAGCTCCAATATCTAAAAGTCTATATGGCAGATCAGTATAACTTAGGATGGGTTCCGTTCAGATCGGAACATGTGATCTACGATGAGGAGTTGAAGCTGGCAGGAAGTGTGGATATGCAACTGCAACGCATTGATGACCAGGAATGGAAAGCGACACCAGCGAAACGTAAACAAATCAAACTGGTCGACTGGAAACGAACCTTGGAAATTTCAGAGAAGAGTAAGTATAATACAAAAATGCGCCCTCCTTTGGGACATCTAGAAGATTGTAACAAAGTTCATTATAACATTCAATTATCCGTGTATAAATATTTATTAGCAAAAAATTACGAAACAGATTCTATATGCCTTGCAATTGTACAATCAAATCCGACTTTTCCTTCTTACAATGAGCTGATTGTAGAGGACATGATTGAAGCAGTCAAGGAAATGGTGAAACATCGTAAAGCCTACTTATGGGCACAAGTACCAAATTAATAATGTATAGTCTAGTTCATCAATAAACAAACACACTATTTCTTATTATTTCTTATCTAACCAATGAAACACGTTCATGATAATGAAAAAATGAGGGACTGTTCTACACAAGTTTAACGACAATCCTTTGAAATAGGGAAAGGGTGAATATCCTTGACGCCAGGGAAGTTTATGAATACTTCGCACTTTGGCATAATCAAAGGGATGAGTACAAACAGTTCCTATGACACCCGTCATCAACGACGATCTTTCTCTAGACCATTTTAGTTCGGTTGTAAAATACTCATGAAGAGGAAAGAAGAGAGAGGAACCAACGACGATTTTAAATAAATTCTTTGTCCATCCACGATATAAAATAAAGATACCCTTGTCTCTAACTTGACGAATTAATTGAGGAAGGGTGATTTGCATTTGAGTTTCTACTCGAATAAAATTTAAAGGATGAGTAATGAACGAAATAACAATGCCTGTCGTAATAGCATTTAATACATGACTCATAAATCGATGATGAGGAAACACGTGTAAAAACGAGGTGTCGGGATGATCTGTCATGTACCGAAAAGCGGTATATTTAGCTGAGGTAGAAAACACTTGTTCAAACGTAGCAATTCCAGAAGATCTAAAAAAAGCTTTGAGACCATGTTCGGAATATAACGAATTGATCGTGTGACAAATAGATTGTGTTGAATGTAAGGGAAGATTTTGATACTTCGTTTTTAGTGTACAAATAGGAGCAGTCGCTAATTCTGCAAGCGTCGTACCGATGGCAGTATATAGTAGGTGTTGGTAGGTTCTAGAAGAGTTAGATGGGTTAGAGATATTTGAAGTGGTCATCATTGTAGTTGTATTGTATTATTAATTTATTAATTAAAAGGTAAATGAATAATATTGATATATGTATATCAGATAACAACATAACATCCACAATTATATGCATGGGTTGGTAAATGATAAATGGAAAATGAATAGGACTTTATAGATTTTATACAAAAACAAATTTCGAAAATTTCCTGCATGGGTTTGTTAATTAAAATTTTGTCATTTATTAAACGTAAAAACAATCATCCATTTGATCTCTTCATCATTCTTTATGAAACATATCTAATATTTATTACATCATTTCCTACCTCCTATCCTATGTAGCACAAAATTATCATCACCATATTGTTTGTAAGTTGTGAACTGTATATTTTTGTACTATAGAATTTATATTTTATATTTGTATTGTTCTTAAGTATGGATTCTTATACCCATACTATTTCATTTCCACCTTCCCCACTTCCTAATCCCACTTCTCCATCACAACATCTCAATGAAGATTGGTCTAATACTACACATAACAACAATAACCCGTCTATTCATACCCCTCCTAGAGGTTCTTACCAAGATCAATATCGTAATTTAGAAAATCCTTTTACATTTGTTGTATCTCCAACTTCAAATCATTCGAATACAACCAATCAGTCAAAAAGACGATATTCTAATTCGAATTTTTCTTTACATGAGTCTACTCTCTCTAAATTTCCAAAACTTGGTTCAATTAGTTCAATAGATAAGAATACAGACATACAGCATCTGTTATCTAAACAGACTTATCCAGATTCTGTATTGTCAACTATATATGAGTTATTACACATGGGTACCAATATATCAGGAGATACAAATCAAATTCCTTCGAATACTTATTCATGTAATATATGTCGTTGTATGTATTCCTCGTCTGCTCAAGTTTCACTCTGTATGAAAACTCATCATCAACCCCTTCATTGCCTATTACCTGAATGCTGTGATTTGTTTTATTCTGAAGGTTCAAGAAATTTACATTTTCAACAGTATCATTGTACCCACGAAGATGTTACGTTGAATCCCAAGCCTATGATTCAATGCCCATGGTGTGCTCTCTGGTGTTTTTTTGGGGTAGGGGAAATGGAACGACATGTGATGACCATCCACAGTGATAAATTTTCATTGAATTATGTTAAATATCAATGTCGTGAATGTCCTATGCCTTCTCCAAGCTTTTCATCTGCATCAGAATTAGCTACTCATTCTACGATACATAAAGTCTATACCATTTCTATTGGATCTACGGGATCGCTCATAGGATCTGATTTATCTAATTCATCCGATTCTTCTCTTTGTATAGAGTATGGATATAAGCAAAGATTGAGTGAATTGGAATTACAAATATGTTTGGAAGCTGCGACTAGACTCAAATTACATGGATCTTTGCCTCTTCTGTCTGTGCCTTTGACAGAATCTGTACAAGCTGTGGATAAAACAGAATTGATTGAATCTATTCAATCTATTCAACCAGGTCCATTAAGTCAATCCGTCCCAGTAGTGGAATTAGTTTCTATTGAGGAAGGGGAACATGGTAAAAATATAAATGTAATCGATCGTGTAGCTTTAGATACACAGAATCATAGTCCAAATCAGAGTTTACCTGTTACCACAGTTCAAGATATACAAATGGATAGAGAAAAACAAATTATAGACGATAATGACGATAATAAAAGAAATCATATAAATTGCAATGATGATAAAGACCTTGGCAGTGGGGATCATGAAGAAGAGGATGAGAACAACATGTCTGATGCATCTGACTCATCTTCTGTAAGTTCTGCTGAATCTGATACATCTGGATCATCGAAATCATCCTCAGACTCAACTGAATCTTATGTAGTCCCTGATGATGATGATGATATGAATGTAAATGATACGCCAATGAACGCAAAGGATCATGATAAAAATAGTCAACGTCAAACAGAAATGGTCACTCAAGATGACAATAAAACGGGGTTGGTGGTCGAAATACACACAGAAGACCTTCATGTGATTCCAAATCTTCCCTCTGTTCAATCACCCATAGAATTCACGATGCCACTGTCTTTGCCTCATTTGATTATACCTTCATCTCCTGTTCACGTAATACCTGCTTCTACTCGATCTGCAAACGAAGAAATGTCGCGCATTAACTTCGAGCGACAAAAAGCCATGAGTATGTCCCAAGTTCAAACAGTAGCCAAGGAGAAAAAAATCAAGGATAAAGAGACTGGAAAAGCGCTCAATCCTCGTTTTATGTGTATCGATTGTGGACATCAATGGAAAACAGTCTCACCTCATGCGATTGCACATCTCAATTCGGTACGTTGTTGTGATTGGGAAACAAGATTTGCACGAGACAAATTACTCTTTATCAAAGATGCGCATACAGGAAAAGCATTGTATGAACGTATAACTGTCATTCGTGCCCAAGAGGATGCAAAGAATCCCCACAAAAAAATTCAACTCACTCTTTTACGTGATGAATTTGTTAAACAATATGGGTATAAGATTTGAATATCAGAAAATAGTTTAATTAGTTAATTAATCATTCGTTTTATAGTATGAATAAGGTAAATAAAATATTACATGAACCATTCATTTTGATGAAGTAGCGGGTAAAATAGAAGACTTGGTTAATTCAATGAACCAATCTTGAATCATAGACGTTGGAACAGACGAAGACGAAGACGAGGAAAGAACGGGGAAGACTGGAGAAGGATGGAGATCATCCTTCATATTGTGAGTATTTGTTGTATGAAGATGATGTTTGTAAACTTCTGGCTGGTAATAGTCATATTGTCTATATTTTAAAGTTGATTTTAAATTATTCGATGAACGAAATAATAGTGTTGTGTCACAAAAGTTTTGAATAGATACAGTTGTAGAGTCCGCCATGAGAGTACAGGATTGTCTAAATAAAAAGGTGAAAGCAACCTCAATGAAAAGCAAATTAAAAGTTTAGTAATTTAGTATAAAACAGACAGATCATAGTATGATATAAAATTCATATTCACTGAATAGAACTAATCACATGCAACTTGAAATAAAAATGATTTTTATTTGCTAGCTTGCATGTTGTATCATTTATATGTTTGGATGTTTTGTCTTTTACATAGAACATGTATTTATGTATTCGTTCTTACACGCCATTTTATAGTCTTTTCATCTTTTCAAGATGACGTCTTCTTTACAACTGTATGCAACCGAAACGAATAGAGTAGAAGTAGGAGATGTGGTGTACGAAATCAATTCTGATCAATGGATGCTAGTGATGTCTGTCGTGAAATCTATTGATTTAGTAATCTTACACACCTTTGTGAATCCAATCAATTCAAAAGAAAGACAAGATGGATCTTCTAGTCGTACAAATCCATTTAGATATATATTTCGATGGCATGATTTATTACTTGGCGAAGTACCAGGAGGTCCCTCTGGTATTTGTCACTTCAAACATGTTGTTCGAGTGGAGGCTTCTTTATGGCATCATTATTCTTTAGGTGAATTTATGGATATAGGAAATGCGCAATTAATTTCAAGGACTGCATTCATCGAAACGATGGATCGTTTATTAGACCAATTGTTTACGTGTGGGATAATTCATGTGACACAAGGGAACACGAGTCCGTTAGTGATTCCACTCTTCAATTTTGAAATGTGCTCCTTTACTATTTTATATATTCCTTGTTGTATCAAGTTTTTATCGTCTTTTTGCGATGTCATACCTATTTCTACTCCGACAACTGTGATGACGTTTTCTCTTGTACCTCTCCCTTCGACGACAGCTACGTTCCATACACTCAGTCAAGCTCACCATCAAGGACTTGCAACAGCTTCTTTTAAATGTCGATTTATGAATTCAATCTTTACCGAATCTCTTGCCTTGATACAATTGATTGAATCGTTGAAGTTGATTCCTGTCATTCCTTCCTTGCCCATCATGTCTAAAGATGTATATCTGGAATACAGAATGAGACATTTGCCCGTTGAACTTCCAAAACCTCGTTATCAATGGACGATTCCTGTAGATGCACTTCATTTAAATCTTCGAAGCCAATTTTATAAATTTCCTATTGAACAGGAAGTTCATAAACATACGCAATGGTATCAAGCATGTGAATCTATGATCGATATTCAATCGTTAGGACTCCAACATATTGAAATGCTCTATCCGGCTCAAATACGAGCCTTGGCACATTTATGGGTATTGGATCAAACCTATCAAGGTGCATATCATCGTGTTCATCAACTAATCGGGGCTAGTCAAGGCTCTGTGATAAGTATCAATCGAGTCACTGGAAATGTTTCTAATGTATCACCAATGATTATACGCGATATTCGTGTCATGCTGAATGCATCTGCTTCTAAAACTGGACGTCGACTTGTCACCTTGGCACTTGTTCATATGCGTGACTCGGAACAGGATATACGACAATGGACGAATCGGCAACATAGTACTAGTACTACTAATGAGACTGGTGATCCCAATCTCGTAAATGCTCATGATATACCGTGGTCTACAACAACCCTGTTAGTCGTATCTCCTGAATTGATATTAAAATGGAAATTGCTTATCGAACGACATAAAGCCTCTACGTTTCGCTTTTGCATTCTTACATCTGACATGATTCATACGTCCGAGTCGGAAGTAAGTAAATATCACCTAGTTCTCATGTCGTCGAAAATACTGACTCAACGACATCGTATAGAAACTGCAGGTATGCCTGTGCCCACGTTATTTCAGTATAGATGGAGACGAATCATCGTGGACGTGACATCAGCGATTCGAGTCCATACATCTGAAATACATGCGTCTTTAACTTTATTACATACAATTAGTTGGTATTTTTTAGATCCTTCACTTCATATAACCTTGAATGAAATGGAAAAACCTGTCACTCTATTTAAAGGAAAAGACTTCCAGTATGTATTAGATATTACTAAATTAACTGGATTCACATTTCCTCTTTCAAAGGAGATGAACGTGCCAGAATACAGTCTAGTATTACCTCTTTTTTGGTTTGGGGTTCGAATTCGTCAGAACGATTTACCGCAAGATGTGTTTTTGTCTAGACGATTTGTGTGGCACATCCACGTGTCTCCGTTTGATGTGGCACTGCCCGAATCTAAAATTCTTTTTCAAGAAGCGAGTAAATTTATTGGATATGCTCGTCGTCATTATAACAAAGACTCGAAACAAGAAAAACTATGGGTTGTTGAATATACATTGCGTATTATTCGACAGCTATCGCTAGGTACTTTATCTGCCTCTATGATTGCCGTTTATGCGAAGCGTTTTCAACAACTCATGGAACGTCCGGAAGAATTGATTAGTCGGTTTTATACATATACCTCTGTACCCTCTTCTAAACATATGAAAGAACAAGCTACGCAAACTTCATTTTCAAGTCCTGATGAGTGTCTTATCTGTATGAATCCATACACGGATGCTATTCAATGTGCTTGTCGTCATGCGTTTTGTTTCACCTGTATTCATTTTTGGATCACAACATGCCATTCGTCTTCGAAGCCATGCCCTACGTGTCGTAGCCCGCTTTACGCGCACGAATTCAGGCTCCCTTTATGGATCCACACAGAAGAGGTGAAAGAACAAGTGTTGGTACACATACAACAAGAGAGTATAGATATCAAGAAGAACAATTCAAGTGCAACTGAATGCTCAATAATGGCCGATAATGATATTGATTGTGCACCTTTCCTTAAACACAAAGTGCCTCTTATTGTGAATAGAAGCCAGGTTATTTTAGACTGGTTACATCACAAACTAGAGTCATCGTGTACACGTCCCATTTTGGTAATAGGTCCACCTCAGAAATCGTTTAAAGAATTGTACGACTTTGTTAAATCGAAATTTAAATATCCATCATCCTGTGAATTAAAGTATGTTCAAACTATGAAAGAAATGCAATCATGGGTAACCTCCTTCAATCAGGATTCTTTAAATTCTTCAGATTCCTTAAATCTTTCAAGCCCCTTAACCTCATTAAATTCAATCAATCACATCCTCTTTCTTTCGAATAAGGTCGCCTCGTCCATTCCTTCCTTGGATGTGTTTCAAGACATCTTGATTCCATATGCCTATTGGACAAGAGAAGAATGGGTTCATCTTCAGTCTTTGTTGACTTCGTTAAAACCACCCAACTCTTTACCATCAAAGTCAGTGTCTACTAACTCGTTAGATAACAATTCTTTGGAAACTCATGTGACGTGTTTTGTATTAGATCACACCTTTGAACTCTGTATGAGTTTATTTCATTGTCTTTCAATGGAAATGACAGAAAAGAACTATTCAAAAGGAGATGTCTGGATAGAACAATTATCGGAACAACATCGTTTAGAATGGCACAAACGAGATCACACAAATGAAAGTATGGTAGATACACCCCTTGTTCATTTTCATATGGACTCTTTAGAGACGGAAGACACTTTATTATACCATCTTCAGAAATTACCCACTAGACAAACTGCTTATAATTTTCATAAGTTAAGCTCTAGCTATCACTCGACTTTATATTCGCATACAGATATGAATCTTCATCATTTACTTCAATGGATACCTGATTAAAGGAAATAAAAAAGAAATAATTTACGATGTTGCGATCTTTATTTCCACCAGAAATGACGAGTGGATTTACAAAATCTTTAAATCCATCAAGTAATTCCAATGGCTCATTCACTTTTCTGAAACAACGGCAGCAGCATATAGATTCCATTTCTAAAGAATGGTTAAAACGAGAAGAGAGACCTATTTCTTCGAATCTCAAATATAAAATTGTAGGAAGTACAGGCACTTCCTACGTCGTTCCTATTCCGCAATTAGATCAATATGATGAAGATCTAAGACAGTACAATGCTCTCTCCCCTATTGTTAGACGTCAAACAATCCATCCCCAACTTCGTTATATCAATGGACCTGTTATCATGATGAACAAACACCAACGAGAATTACAACGACAAGGACGACTTCCAGGCTGTATTTCCAATTGTAGTGTGCTCCCTCATGGACAGGGAAAACGACGATTTGGCGGTGTTCAATTTGCGGATCCCAATTTAATTATGAATGAATTGAATGGGTCTACTTCAAGACAGGGACATAAATAAAATAAGAATAAAAAAGCATAGAACTTGTATAGAAATTGTATATTTAAATTTTATAAAGTTATGTCCAGGCGTGAAACAAATGGCACTAAAAATATTGTTTCATCTCGCCAATCTGTAAAATCCTCAAATCTAGGAAGAGCTGAGTCCACTCAACGAAAGAAAGATCTTAATAATTCAGATCCTCGTATAGTCAACCCCTATCAAATTGACCAAGTCAATGAAATATGGCAACGAATTCTTCAGTTTGTTCCTGCTTCCTATCGTAGCATTCAACTCGGACTTGTGTTTACAAGTATTCCTGATTATAAGACGTATCAAGGTGCCTACGCAACTTTATCGACAATTAACATTGGGACCTCAGCTTTACAGAAATGTCGTGATACTAAAGATATTGCTATGCTGTTGGGACATGAATTGGGACATCATGTATTAGGCCATATTCTTCTCGGTATGAATCGTCAAATCACTCCTGCTGAAGAACAAGATGCGGATTTGTTTTCATTATACATTTGTGAAATGGCGGGGATTGATAGACCCACCTTTATTGAACGCTTTGAAGATTCTCAACAAGCAGGTCATTATGATGAGAGTCAAAAACATATTCAAGAACATGGGACCGCCCAAGACCGGATTTCTAGATTGAAACGTCAAGACCAATATTTAAATCATGTTACGAATTTTTAACTTTGATTACTGAAATATATATCTAATATTATACTGGCAACCACATACACATGAAAAAGAGAAATATAGGAAAATTATAATGATATAAAGAGTTACTAATATTGATTGGCTAGAAAATAAAAAAGAAAATAAGAGAACTCGACCATTTTAAATCATTGTTTTACTCATTTTTATATTTCAGCTTTCGCCATTAATTCATCATGAGCTCCATCGATCCTATAGCTAGTCTTTTAGGACCAGCACCACATTTGTTTCCCTCTCTGGATGAATTAATTCGATGGCAAAATTCTCAAATGGACTGTGATGAACTGACAGAGTCATCACATTCTCTCGATTTCTCTCTGGATAACACGGTAGAGAAGATACCAAACAGCATTGTGCTCTCTCAAGTCGATGAAAAACCTTCGGAGTTAAAAGAAATCACTTCGCCTGAAGTTCTTTTGAACGTGTTGAAAAGTCTGGAATCGTCTAAAGTGAAGGTGGATCAACAAACAAATTCTAAAATGCAAGCTTTCGTCACAAACAGTGAGACGCTAGATTCTGATGACACTTGGGAGCGCTTTCTTGGTTCTCACCCAGAATTTCAATTAATAGATAATGCACCACAATCAGAGAATGAATTGTATAAAAGCCTTAATATTAAACATTTATAATTTATCTTCACTTCTAATTTATTCATGTCGTAGAACCAAAATTCCCTATTCATTTCAATCCTGGTGATACTTTCTGTATGATAAAGGAGAAGCTATAGTACAACATTGACATCTATTGACACTTCATTAATAAATGGATGATGTATGGGATACTACTTGTTTATATCAAGATCAAGATTAATCTAGATTTGGTACACGTAGGTGACTATAAACAAGAGTTCTACTTTATTTATCTACTTTAGCTGCCCAAAATAGTCCCAACATCTTCGTAAAAAGCCTCGCTTAAATCTTCGTCAAATTCATAGTTATTAAATCCGAGAATCACTTGAGTGATATCATTTAACTTCAATGCTTTTAGTTCTTCAATAACCGCTCTCGCACAAGGAAGAAGTTTTACTATGCTTCCACAAAATAACAGTTCTTTTTCTCTCGTGTGACCTGCGTGATTTTTCTCATTAGAAAAACCGAATACCTTACATTTTTCGATTATCGCCTGTTCTGCCTCTTGGTTATCACAATCAAGGCTTACTAAGATATTAGGCTCAAGAAAACTGTCAATTGCCTTGATACTACTTGTTAATTTACGAAAATCCATGATATAATTTATGTCGTTGAATGTTTTTATTTCCTTGTTTATTACAAAAAATAAGTTCCGAATATTTCATGAACATTTTTTGTGTAGAAACTCTCTATAAGCACTGAGTTTTCATAAAAATAACAAATTACAAACCTCTGGATCATTCAAACAATCAACAAGTTTATTTGATATGACTTGATCCGAATAGGTAACAAACATAAAATAAAAGACAACGAAATGAGCAAATACGCAAAACTAGAATTGAGAAAATAGTGTCTACTCATTTTTATATTTCACCTTTTCATCATTAATTCGTCATGAGCTCCATCGATCGTACTCTCTCAAGCCGGTGAAAATCCTTCGGAGTTCAAAGAAATCACTTCACCTGAAGTTCTTTTGAACGTGTTGAAACGTCTAGAATCGTCTAAAGTGAAGGTGGATCAACAAACAATTTCTAAAATGCAAGCTTTCGTCACAAACAGTGAGAGGCTATCCCAATCAAACTAACGACCAATAAAAAAAGAAAAAGAAGAGCTTTTTGTATACACATATTACTTCATTATTAATCACCACATTATTATTACATTCATTCATCCATAAGTCAATCTTTTCCTCATGTCTTGTTTTAGAATTATCATCTTGCTTTTATTCCTAATTTCCGCATTTATTCCAATTCCATCGTTATCTTCATCAGATTCATCAGATTCGACCAATCTGTCCAAGAATCAACTTTCAATAAATGGTTTATCCAAAGCTATTACTAATCTTGATGGTGATGTGGAGTCTCTAAAGAGTCATCTATATCTAGTAGAATCGAAAATGGACGCACTTCAAAGTTCCTTTGAATCTCATAAGTCTCTTGTGGAGTTGAAATTCGAGACTTCGGCTAGTAAACTTGGGCATATGGAATCCTCGCTAAATCTGCATCAACAATCCATGGTTAACCGATTTGAAACATTCCAGTTCAAGATCGAGACTATATTACAATCCAATTTTAACCTCATTTCAGCCAAATTAGACAGCATGGATCAACGAGTGCAAAACTTTTCTGAATATTGTTTTCTTCCATGGACATTGATGGGATTAAGTTGGATTGTGTTTTGGGCACTTGGAATTATTTCAGGATTGATATGGAACGAAGCTGTAACATATCGTTGTGAGGCATTTCTCCAATTTTTCAGTAACAATATTAAACCACAGCGCCGGTTGACATCCCTCAATAGCACAAACCCCAATTCTTCCATTTCGTCTGGCATTTAGTCCCCCGCATCGCCAACATCAGTCAAAACCACTTAAGGTTTTGTCTCCCACTAGCAGTTCTAGTAATCGTAGCGTAAACTTTATTTTGATTCATTTATCGACACTACACTTGTCAACTCTATTGTATCCTACTTTTGGTTTCGTTTTGACCTGTTTTTTTATAGTGAATTTTTCTGATACATATTTTATAATTCATATTAATAGTACTAGGTTGTTAATTAATTGCATTTAACGTATATTGATGTCATTGTATTATTATTATACACTATACTATACCCACTACGCATTTTATATCGAACCAAAGAGGAAGTTGGGAAACTCCTTCATCAACTAAAATTAAATATTTCTTGTTAACGATCGAAAAAAGAATTGAGAAAATAGTGTCTTACCCCGTCATTCTGTCAGGTGATAAACAAATTGCAATTGCATTTGATTGTGCAGCATCCCCTACTTCTACTTTTAATTCTTGATTTTGATTCATTCCACCTGCACGACAGACAGGACAACATTTAAGTTTACTCGCACAAGATTCACAACATACATAATGATTACACGTTGTAAAAATAGCATGTCTGGATTGATCTAAACATACAATGCACACTTTAGGATGAATGACAAGAGTTGAATTCGATAATTTTAATACAACTACTTCGTCTTTTTCAGTAAGTAGGTTCTGTCGTCCAAATGGTTGACTAGTAAGACGGTAAGATGGATTTACAGCTACAGACCGTTGAATAGTTTCAAATCCTGTAAGAGAACCCACATCCACAAGAATAAATCGTCTCACTTCAGGAATTGGAAATATAAGTAGATGAAGACGTGAAAGTGACAACATCTTTTGAATATCCACATGGTTCAACGCAATGTCACATCCTTGTCTACGTCCAACAGTTATCACTGTAGTCTCAGACCATGGAAAGGTTGATGTTCTTCCATTGATTGCAATATCGAATGTGGATGAAAGAGAAGACAGCGATTCAGGTTCATTGCTTATTCTTTCCATTTCTTTCATTTCTTGTATAATGGGACTTGGATAGAGTATACCCGGTTGCATTGTTTGGGAATATTTATGAAGCATTTCAGCTTTTAAACCTTGGGCAATTCCAACGAGTTGTTCCTTCCACCATAACGAGTTGTTTTGATGTTCATAACTATTTTGTTCCTCAAAAATTTCAATATATGCCTTCCTTAAAGGATCTTTACCTGAATACTGATCTATAGAAGTAGACTTGGCTTTCTGTATTTCAATATCATCTTTCGTCATTGGACGAGAAGATGTGGAAGCACTTGAGGCTGCATAAAATGCTTGAATTCCACTGGAGAAGGTAGAGGTATCCATAAAAAAAGAGAATTTATAAGATAATACAAATTTGTACTGCTTGAATAATGATGAGAACGATTAAATGGTATATGGTTGTAGGATTCAACAAAAAATACGCAACAGAAGAAAAGGCAAAAAATCACAAAAAATTGAAGATACTCTGAATGAAAAAATATGCATTCCTTTAATTCTAAATCGTATAATTTTATATAGCTTTTATGAAAATATCATGTAAGAAATAGACCCCCATGCAACGCAATGTTATATCTTTATCTTCATTATGTTATTTACAGCACACACTTAACAAATAAAAAAAACATTAAAAGACGGTATGACATCAAATGTAACTTCGTCCAATCCGAGTGCTCTTGTACGTTTTCATATTAAGTTAGAACACTTGAAACTTGAATATACATCATGGAAGGATATAAAAGTACTTCAATCGTGTTCATTCAAATGTCGCCTCAATTGGGCACATGAATATCGAATCTTTGAAACATCCTCTTTGAAACCAGTTGAGTGTAAGAACACAAATACGTCAGGCGCATTGACTCTACAGAACCTTACTAGGCCCTCTCGCTCCCTTGAATGGATATGGACAGATGCTTTTGAGTTTGAATATAGAACCCAATATGCTCAATTGATGCATTTAAAGTTGCTTGAATGTACAATCTTCCGTCGAATGTGGAAATTATGGTCGGTTGCTTTTTGTACGACAACTGTGGATTTACATACTCTTGCCACTGGATCTCAACAAATACGTCTGTTTTTATATGCAGTGGATAAAACCGGGTCAATGGGTGTATCCACGTCCATGGTCCAATCGCAATCAAACTCTTCTAAAGGGTCTACGTCAGAACAAGTACCCTTCTTCGTCCTTTCTTTCACTTGTTCAATGACTCAGTATTTCCCAGACTTACAACTACATTTAAATCGATGGACAGGTATGATTCATTCTGACATGGTCCGTCAATTGTTGACACATGTGGATACTGTTTGGCTCTTGCGCCTGTGTATGTTCAACACGAGTCAACAAACCTATTCCATTCACGAGACATCAAATGCAAAGCCCTTTATCAAACTTCATCATCGAAATCGCCAACAAATGATTGTTGTCGATTGGCAACATACACGTTGGAATATCACCCGCGCAACTACACAAGACCTTAGATCAAGTGGATTAATTCTTTGTGTGTATAATCGGTCAGCCGATCCTCTTTGTCATTTTGTGTATACAGCCGTTCTTCCTTTACGAGATCAAATCTGTCCTAGAGGAAACAAATCTATATCAGACCTTTCTGTTGCTTTACCGCTTCAACGTGTCTCCTTAGAGGAATTTAAACAGTCGACTTTACCTGTCCATATTCATGGACACTTGCTAGAAGTTCGTGTAAGTATACAGAAACAGGATATTGAATCGATTGTAGTATTTGAACAAGCAACTTTATTAGATGGAATAAACCCAGACTCTAGATTTCGTCTTCAAGCTGAAATAGATCGTCTTTTGAATGAAAAATTAACCTCAACAAAAAGTGTTCAAGCCCTTCAATCTACTAAAATTAATCAGAAATCTATAGAGAATGCAAATAGCGTGAACAAGGTAGGCAAAGAATCGACTGCTTCTATGAAGGCTTCTATGACTGACTCTATGCCTTTTCCTAGTCCCGATATCGATTCCTTTTCTAAACTAGAGCATTATTCACAGTTGTGGACACAATACTGGTCCGGACTTGCTTCTACATATTCCACCTATGCCTCTGGAAAGAATAATGAGAATCTATTACATGAATCTACATATCTCGTGTTGGACGATAATTAAGAAGACTTTGGTAAATAGTATAGGCAATCGATTGAGGTCGTTGAATGATTTTCTTTACATCTATATGGCTGATGACAATATGAGTGATGTCGCCAAATCGTGATTCAGTAGGATCCATGGCATCAAAACAAACGAGCAGTTCATGTGCAATAAGATCTCGTGCTGTATTATTTACAAACGGTAACATGGGTCTAACCAATTCACGATATTTTCGTTCTGCTTGATAGGCACGTTCAAAATTACCTTCTTGTCGTGCCTCCAATTCGGTGTTGTCCCATTCATTGAGGATCGATTCATATATATCCAACGGATTTTTTCTCAACAGCAACGCCGGACTTGACATGTTAAATGTTAAACGAATATTAAATCTTGTATTGAGTAGTCTCTGTTTTTTTTTCCTTTTTACATTTTGATCTTTAATCATGTCTTCTTTGTCCTGCGATACGAGTTCAGTTCAAATATCTGCTTCGACTACGATTTGGTGTTTTTTGCTACATCATGACAGTCATGTGTTTATCGTTCCCGAAGAAGAATTCAAGGACATCTTTATATTGAAAGAAGACCAACGCGAATCGCGTTCTATAAAATCGATGACATTTGTGGCAACTCCCAACCCGAAATATGTATTTCATTCACATAGTGGAGGTTTAGATACATATCTACAAGGATGTTGGTTGAATCATATTCGATCTTGGGTTCATGATGGAAATTGGGAAAAGACTCCCATTTTGATTGTGGGTTCATATCCTTTCCAATTTAAATCTACTCATCTAGATAACGACGAATCAGATTTTTCTTGACAAGTTCGTTTACTGTATAATATTATTATAAACGTCTTATCTTATTCTTTAAACACATTTATTAATTATGTACTACAACGGTCTAAAACAATCTAGATATATTTGAACAATGAAACGAGTTAAGTTAGACAATGGTGAAGGAAGTGCGTGAAAACAGTAGATTATATCAACATTTCATACGTTACATGGTTTGTGACTCTATTTAGAAACAAGCACTGTACCAGCATGATTGAGTATCAGGGCATGAAGAAGATCCAGAGCCACTGCTTGAATCCCCACATCCTGAATGATGATTCGAGTTATGGTTTCCTTTGTGATTAGAGGAACTACTGCTATGATGTTCCCCTTTTCCGTCTTTATGATCCTTGTCACAATCCGCATGTCCAGAGGAAGAAGAGCTTGAGCTGTGTTTCTTCTTATGTCCCTTTTTCTTGTCGCTACTTGAACTAGAGCTACTGTGTTTGCCATGATGAGAGTTACTGGATCCACTAGAAGAAGTATCACAGCTATCAATGCTGTAATGTAAATTACGTCGTCTTAAATGATGACTACGACTAGAGCTTGAACTGCTACTTGAACTAGAGCTGCTTGAATGACTGCTGCTGCTAGAACTTGAACTGCTACTAGAACTACTGCTACTTGAAGAATGAGATGAGCTACTAGAAGATGAATCGGAGCTACTGCTAGAACTTGATGAGCTGGATGAGCTTGAAGAACTAGACGAACTGGAAGAGCTTGAGCTGGACGATGAACTAGAAGATGTAGAGCATGAGGAAGAAGAAGACGAGGATGAGGAGGATGAGGAGGAAGAGGAGGAGCTGGATGAAGATGAAGATGAGGATGAAGATGAGCTAGAACTAGAACTAGAACTTGAGCTTCGACCCCGTTTGCCTCCACGGCGCCATCCATTTCCATTGTAGTAGACAGACGGGGAAGAAGAAGTGGAAGAAGAATCAGTACTAGAAGACGATGAGCTAGAACTAGAATCATTTCCACGACGACAATGAGAAGATCCAGAATGATCGCTGCTGCTACTGCTACTTCCCGAATGTTTATGTCCTGAACGTTTCCCTGAACGACCACCACGACGACCTCCATGCTTGGATCCATGTTTGGAACCATGAGATCCGTGGGAATCGCTACTGTGATCAGAAGAATCATGTTTGCCATCTCTATGACGACGACCCCCTGATCCACGTTTTCCACTTCGATGTCCACGTCCACTATGACCACTGTGAGAACTTGAACTTGATCCAGAACTGCTTGAGCTGCTAGAACTGGAGCTACTGGAGCTTGAACTAGAACTTAATGAATCACTTGTGGAGGAAGAACTGCTACTTGAATGCTTGCTTTGATCATGAGAACGATGACGACGTCCAGAGCGTCCCGAACGTTTACTAGAAGAACTAGAAGACCCATGATTGCTATTTGAATTAGAAGCAAATGCATTTTGAGAATGACTTGAACTAGAACTTCCAGAGGAGAATGAATTGGCAGATCTCTTTTCATGACGACGACCACTCGCATGTCCTGAACTGTGTCTGGCATGTCCAGCATGTCCACTTCTTCCGGAGGAATGACTAGAACGTTTGTGATGATGGTTGGTATGTTGACGACGAATGATTTCAGTATAAGAACTGCTAGAGCTGCTAGAGCTAGAGCTTGAACGACTAGAGCTACTAGAACTAGAACTGGAGCTTGAACTAGAACTGGAGCTGCTAGAGCTACTAGAACTAGACGAGCTGCTAGAACTAGACCCACTCGAATGACTTGAATGATGTTTAGAGCTGCTAGAACTTGATCTAGAGGAATGAGAACCAGAACTTGAGCTGGAGTGACTATGACGTTTAGAACTGGACGAACTTGAACTGGAGCTTGAACTTGAACTGGAGCTGCTAGAACTTGATTTACCATGTCCACTATGTTTGAAACGATCATCTTTTTGTTGATGATGTTTGCTATGTTTTCCACTGCGACTTGCTCTATGATGACTGCTAGAACTAGATCCTGATGATGAACTAGAACTGCTTGAGCTGCTTGAGCTGGATGAAGAACTTGAACTCGAAGAACTAGAGCTTGAACTAGAGCTGCTGCTTGAACTAGAAGAGCTGCTAGAACTAGACGAGCTAGATGAGCTAGAAGAATCACTGCTACTAGAGCTGGAAGAAGAGCTTGAACTAGAGGAAGAACTAGAACTGCTGGAACTAGAAGAACCAGAACTAGAGCTGCTGCTGCTACTAGACGAACTCGATGATTTTCTACCGCGTCTAAATCGACCGGTGGACGAGACACTTGTGGTAGAATGATCACATTCGACGACTTGAGATCGTGGACACATCCATCGTTTCATACAAGGGACACGAAATTTTACATATTCATCAGCCATATTGAATTTACTCAAAAGAGGTCAAAAATAGATTTTTCAAAAGAAGGGGCGTTTTTATATCTTTGAGTTTTTTTTCTTCTTCCCTCCAAGTCCTCCCTCCCACCAGGTCACATCAAAACCTCATCTTCGCTATTTTTTTTTCAGACATATGAGGAAATTTTAACGTGGGTCAAAAAAAAAGTTTTAAAAAATAAAGTTTACGTAGTTAGTTTATATAGTTTGGTTAGATAGGGTTTAATTAGATTTCACTGGATTTCACTGGAATTCATTGGATTGATGTATAGTATAGTTCAAATATGTACATGAATATAAATTAAAATGCTTTCTTTTTCATTCTATTATATATGAAGTAACAATCGATCTCGAGATGTTAAAATAAGTTCAATACTTTGAACAAGATCTAGTGCACTCGCATTCGACGATGTCATAGAAGGATCCATAGATTCAAGCGTCAAGAGTAATTGGGCAACTGCGGATAACAGATGGGAATTCCATAATGTTTCAAAATGTTTAGGCATTGCGATGGAAGGGGAAGATTGAATCCACATGACCGGTATAGATACTCCAGATATTCCAACTAGTTCTTTTTGATGTTTTTGATCTGACACCTCTTCTTCACCTTCCTCATCATATTGTTGAGAAGGTGAAGACGGTGAAGAGGGAGAAGGACTCGAACTAGAGACGACGGTGTGAACATGTACCTCTTGTAAATTTGTCGCGAATCGCTCAATCGCGGGGACGACGAGTGGTTCCAACTTTCCAGCTTTAGAATGTTGACTGTAACTTTTTTGAAGAAGTTGTAATCCTTCATTGGCTACACGTGTAAATAATCGAATGTCAGGATGCAGTATATTATACCATATTGATAATCTTGATAAAGGTTCTTTTAAATATCCTAGGTCTTCGCGATCGGCACCTTCTCCATGAATCTTTCTAACGGACGATTGCAACGTAGTAGGTTCATCGTAATAAATACTAGGTCCATCAAAGAACAGTTTCGTACCCACTGGTTTATATTTTAGCAAGGCACATCGAATAACGGTTGAAATCGGGTCTAGTCCACTTCCATATGTAAATCTCGACCACGACCGTTGAACTCGAAGATATAATGCTTGGACAAGTCCACTCATGAAGAATAGAAGATACTTCTTAAAAGTTGATCGAATGTAATTTCACTCCTATAATCACCTACACATATTGTTTTCGAAAAAAAAATAATTATATTGGTTGTGAGTTATAAGGTATATACGTGCAACTGAATCTTCTCTTTCTTTTTTTTTTACCAAGGAGACCACGACTTGAACCATTGCATCCAGGTAGAGGAAGAGGGTTGAAAGGAATTATACATGCATTCAACTGGAATCCGAGACATAAAAGAAGCGGGTTCTAATGGACGTGCTACGGGACGTTCCTTTTTATCTCGTTGTTTTCCTTGTCGTTCATGATCACGATCTAGGTCAATTCCATTTCGACGACGTCTCGTACATTGATGACCTCGACAAGACAAGGCGACTTGTCGTAATCGATCTCGTTGTCCTCGAGTAAACATAAACATACTATGATCATTGGTATAATCCATGAAATTCATAAATTGATAGGGTAAAGCATCTGAACGATCATCAACAGGCCAATGGTTATGTTCAAGCACATTTCCTTGGGTGGCTTCATCTTGATCGGGCGTATCACTGACAAAGTCATCGTTTTGGTGTTTAGATCTAGCTTGGTGAGTCAATGGATCGACTGCAATATCTTGGTTGAATGTATGAAGCAATCCTAACCAATGTGCAATTTCATGAGGAAAGGTATGATATAAATTATATCGACGATAATCGACTCCATTATGTTCAGCAAATTTTGTGCCAGAGACCCAATTGGATACACAAACACCATCAAACGGTCCGGCTTGATCCCAGACGAACGAACTGAATCCTAACAATTGATGAGGTAAATCAACAATCCATATGTTGAGGACATTCAATATCGCAGTCGATCCCCCGTTTTCACTCATTTTCACTAAACTGCCTACTTTTGAAGCAAATGCTGGATCATTCAACTTTAACACGTGAAGACGATCTCCTACTCCACTTTGGGGATGAATACGATCTTGAAGTCCGGTATGAATGAATCGAATACCTGTATCTGCTTTCAAAGAAAGATATGTTTGATACATCCAGATAGGATCCGAAGATAGATCATGTTCAGACATATTGGAAGACGCCGCTAATTCCGAAGTAGGAATTTCTGATACACGAGAAGGACACTGCTCAGCTCCATATTGTTTAATAAATTTCGCTAGTAATTTAGACGATTTAAACAGGGGCTGATGGGTTCGTCCACTATCCCAATTATAGGCTTGTCCAGCAAAATCTGAATTAATACTTTGAACAAGTCCATGTAAATGATTCTCAATCTCTTGCGAAGTTGCCTGTTCTAAGCCGGGTAATGGACTTAAAACATGAAACACCAATTCAAATTCGATGTCTCCGTCGTGATGAGGTGCCGCATGGAGTAGAGGTTGTATATTGTCATGTGAATATTGATGATTGTGAGAAAGACAGCGAACATGAAACGGATTCACATCTGTTGCCATTCTATTGTAGTGAATAAGTTATTTTTTTTTATTCAAGGTAAGAGATACATATCCTATATCTTTTTTTTCTTACTTCTACGTTCATTTTTAACTTATTATTTATTGCGTTTTCTATTATTATCTCTATGTTTATCTTCTCGCCTTTCATCCAATTGTTCTGGTTCACTTTGACTATAATGACGTGATGGAGGTGGATTATATGGTTGATCCTGTTCTTGACCATGTGGTTGATCAGATTCTTCTACAAATTCAAATCTCCTTGGTTGACCTCCTACAGAGTTGTGGTTTCCGCTTTCTGCCATGGATGCTTCATTAAACCATTGAGGAAGACTTTGTAGGGCTGAGTAGCATGTTTTTCCTAATGTATGAGCAAATCCCGCCGATACCATTTTCGTGACTTGATCAAAGGCTTGGCTGCTAATACAAGTTTCTATAGAGGGTATCATAGTCGAGGCAGATTCATTAGAATTATGACTGTTTGACGGTGGAAACGAAGACGCTCTTCCCGTTCTAAAACTATCTTGATTCGAAGTAGATACAGGAGAACTCATTCCAGGAATATTCGTAATATCAGGCAACCAATTCAGAACAGGTTCATTCCCATTCATATTTAACCACATTCGTTGCATAAACAATTGTGCCAATTCTTCTAAATGTGGAGGTGAAGATACAGATTGTTGCGCATTGGATTGATTTGAATTCTGTTGTCTAGTATTTTGACGCCTTGGCTTAGGACTTGATCGTCTAGGACCTCGCCCTTGAACTCGTTTAGAAGGAGGAGGAGGTGAACAACTTTCACTGGAATATTCACTACCACTATACGACCGTGAATAACTGTTTGACCGCTTAGATTGAGATCTCGACCTCGACCTCGATCTAGACCGAGGCGCTCTAGATACTACGGGAATAGCAGCGGGTCTAGCTTGTTTCACCATCTTTCTCGCAATTGGAGGTGGAGGTGTACTTGCTCTCCCATTCGTACGTCCTGTCTTTAAATCTGTTGTCTTTGTTTCGAGTAATTGACGTTCTTGAACGGAAAGTTTAGTTTCGCTTCCACTCATCATATAATTCAATTATAGGATCGAACGTAAGTTTTTTTTTCCCTTTTTTTTGTTAGATTGCCTTGATAAAAATATATATAGTAATTAGTACCCATCATTGTAAACTGATCTACTAATCTCGAGGCCCTTTACCTTTACACATATTGACATGCTCATGAATGGATAACCAACTTGATGTTTTATATCTTTTTCCGCATTCGCGCTCGCAAATCCATATTTCATCGGTGGGTAAATCGTCTATACGACGTCTAATTCTTTTTTCTTGAATATGGGAAGAGGAAGAATTCTTTTCGCGTTTTGCTAATGAAATGGATGGCCATATTTTTTCAGAGGTTCGTAGTCGCATATCTTTCCATTTATTACTCAAATCTACAGGTCGTCGTCCCACTTGAAACAGATGACTGTGGACACTGAAAATAGAAGACCACGAAATTTGAGTCCCCTCTGGCCAGTTTGAAATGGCAGTTTGTAAGATAAATTCTTCTCGAGGTGTCCATGAAACATATTGAGAAGGTTCTTGTCGAATATTGAATAATTCAGGATGATAGGAAAGAGAGGAAGAGGAGGATGAAGAAGATAAAACAGATTGAGATGAATCAGGCTCGACATGAATATGTTGTATTATTTCTTGTTCCACACTTTCAATTTCTTGGACCCAATTCGCCATGGAGAGAGAGTCGTCTACAGCAGGCTCTTGAAACATAGGAGGTAGAGGTTCAGAAAACAAAATACATGGTGTCCCACTTTCACAAGGTACTTGTTTAGGAAAAATGTTCGATAACACATTCAACAATGTTTGAGGGAGAGGTTTTAACTGAATCAAGTCATTCGCCAAACCTTTGCTTTCTTTCAGAGCGTGTAGCTTCAAGGAAACTTCTTCCATGTGACCTTTTAAAATCGTAGGAGGTACACTCAGTTTCGCAGCAACATGAATAAGTTCTACACGAATCATTGGTGACCATAGCCAAGCAGTTTGGAACAATGCTACATACATTTGCTCTTGAGTAGATAAAAAGATGCTAGTGTTGGTAGGATCATAGGGGACTGGACATTGATTCGATAATACTTTAAAATCAATATTATTCAAACCATTAATCTCCATATTCATCTTATCAGGATCATATTCGAAAATAGGCACTCCTAGCTCTTCTAGAACAGATGTGTTAAGCGTGACACGTTTCATACATTCTTGAATCACTGGAAATTTAGAATTGGTGATCCATTCACTTCGTCCATTGCGTACTTTTATATTCTTTATACGCATAGGTGCAAACACATCCTTCAAATCTGTCTCTAAAATATCGGGTTCTGTACACAAACACATGAATTCCACAATGCAATTCTCGATATTTGTTCCATTATAAGAGTTGAGACGAGCAGGCAAAATCGTATCGGAGACTCCAAATTTGATGGAATTGGGAAATCTGCTAGACCAACAATGATTCGACAAAATATATAAAATACCTAGGTGGGGCCATTTGATTTTCCAACGTGACCACCATGCGGTCCAAGGACATGAAACTAAATCTCCATATCCTCTTATAATGGGGAAGGGTATTGAATACACAATCTCACTTGACATTTAAGAAAGGAAGGAAATCTAGAGGATATCATGACAATGGGGTAAAAAATGTTTATTCAGGACTATTCAGATTCGAGAACGATATGATAACGATATGATGAATCACATAGGGTCGTCATGCAACTTTCACGCGAACTCCGAGAAGATAAATTTTGTGATCGTTCATACCAATCATGCACTCTAAAGGATGTTTTTTTGTAGGTGGATGTCCAAATTTCAATGAAATATAAAACATCCCATGCATCTTCTTTGTCTATATCAATTTTTATAGGAATTTCTTTGTTTCTAACTCTATTTTTATAGGCAATCATATAACAACCCATGCAAAGAAAGATTGAAAATAATAAACATTTAGTACTTTTTTACATGTCAAGATAATTTAATTTTTCATATAATATTTCTATTTCCATAAAAGTTCATTATTACTTTGTATATACAAAATAAGATACATCTATTTTTATGAAATTCAACAAAAACGACCAAAGTAGTTTTTAATTTTTACCTAAAGGAATGCATGGGATTGTATTCGGTATACGATTTTTGAAGCCGTTGTTAACTTAACATTCTTCTTTGAGACCTCATCTTGCATGTATATGTGGAATTATTTATAACTTTATATCAATAATAAATTTACATAAGCACTAGCTTCTTCACTATTTAATTTCTAACTTTTTTCTTTGGTTTATGATATATTTTTATACTTTTATTAATTATTAATTAAATACATCATGTCTGAAGTAATTAAACAGATATATGTTGAGTCAGATAAATTAGATGAGTCTGTTAAATCCAATGAAGTAAAAATTGAAATTGAAGAGGAAACATATGATCCGGCACAAGGTTCGACAATTCAGGCGCCTTCTTATGTTCGTGGAGGACAACTGACTCCCTGTACTCCAATTGAAAATGAAAAAAATGTGTTATGGGACCTTGCAATTGTTGCAGATACGCAAGAGAAAATACCAGAATCTAAAACAGAGTGTGACAGAGAGGTCAAAGTAAGTTCTTCAAAACCTGACAAAGCAGCGTCTCCTTCGACTTATGTGCCCACTTCTCCAGGTACGGGTGATACAGAACTCCAATCAACTCAAGCAACTATGGGTACATTGACTCAGGCAGAAAAAGATACATTAAGAACAAAGCTTGATTTTTATATGAATTTCAATTCCCCTACAAATTCAAATACAAATACGACTACCAAATTGCCTTTTAACTCTGAAAATTTAACAAATGAAATCAATCAAAGTAGTCCAATAAATTCATTATATTCATCAAATTCATTAAATCTATTAAATCAAATAACCCCCATAAATCAAGCTAATCCACCTCCTTCAGCATATCCATTTCCACCTTCTTGTAGCTATGATTATACAAATGGATATTCAAATGGACTTTCTTATCCTCAAGAACCTTCGGTTCAACAACATTCTCCATATCTTTATCCATACACATATCCTTCTTATTCTCCTTATATGCCTTATATACAACCTCCCCACACACCTTATCCATCTCACTATCCTCCTCATTCTCATCCAACTCATCCAACTCATCCAATTTATCCTCCTCCAGCACATGTAGAAAATAGTCATCCTAAACGTAGACATTCACCTGATAGATTTAATTCAGATTCTCATTCTCATCGTTCTGGTTCAACCAATAAAGATTTTCTTTTATGTCATAATTATGCAAAGCATGGAGAATGCCGATTTGAAGATCGTTGTTTTAGGTTACATATTCGACTACCTGCTAATATTTGTTTTAAATATCTTGATACGGGATATTGTCCTTTCAATACAAATTGCAGATTTCAACATATGGATATCTCTGAATTAGAAGAATATGCGTATAAACACCATCCAGATATCTTAGAATCTCACAAAGCTAAACGAAATAAACGTTCTTTCTAATGAAAAATTGTATACATTTAGGAATGGTCGTGTTGTATAATAATATCTAGTAAAATAATATGTGAGTTGAATCTAAATGTTACTATAACTGTATGAATTGTAATATGTTAAACCGTTTTAAATTTAAAAAAAAGTAATATTAAAATTCAAGTCTACTTTATTCTATTTAACATTTAATGTAAAGTTCATTTATTTGAAGCTAATAAATGAGAAACTTTACGAAGCCATTCTTGAACACGTTTAGGTAAAGTGCCATGATGTTGAAGATATCCGGTTGCGTTTTCTAACTCGCGATAGCTCAAATAATTTCCCCAAAAAGCATTATGAAGTTGATTGCTCAACTGAAGATATGGAGGATAAAAAGACGGGATTGAATACAGCATGTTTTCTAAAGGCGCTGACATATGTAGAGGATACACTGTACAACGCAGATTATAGAAAGCATAGATTGTTTTTTTTTCTATCTTATTCAACTAGAGGAAACAAAAAAATCAAGAGCACAGACCCAAGTACAGCGTCAATGTCGGCACCGTGACTTAACGTATATTCAGCTTGAGAAATCGCAGAGATACAACAGGCTACATGATGGGGTGAAAAAGAATAGCAATCGGGACTTGTAAAAAGCCAGTGTAGGAGTTGATGGCACCATGCTTGACCAGAAAGTCCGGCATTGGACCATTTTTCAGCCAAATGAGACATAGCCTGAATATCCTTTGATTTCATCAACATACGTACATCTTGTTCGATTGATATAAGATCGGGCAATGTATTTAACATAAAACGACCTTGTTCATAGGCTCCACTGGTAGCCACTATTTGAAGCTTATTAATTGCATTCCGTAGGTCCCCATCGGCACATTCAGGTAGAAACCAAGTCCAAAAAGGGACTTGTTGAGGTTCAGGAATTTCAATGTGTTCATGAGCGAGAATTGAATTCAAACACTGTTGAATCTGAGCGGAACAAAGGGGATGAAGAATACACGGTGCAGCTCTTGACAAAATGGGGCAAATAATGCGGGAGGCGTAATTATAGAGAAGGACTACCATCGTATGGGACGCACATGTTTCCATAGGTCGACGAAGTGCTGTTTGAGCATCTGGAGTTAAAGAATCAGCCTCATCTAAAATGACAACTTTTTTAGAAAAAGAATAGAGAGGATTGGCATGTTTTGGCTTTATATTTTGTTCCATAAAGGGAATGACTTTATTTCGAATGACATCAATCCCTTTGTCATGGGATGCATTGAGTTCTAATATCATTGTTTTACGATCGTCTAGATGAGGATACCATTCATGAACAAGTGATTCAATAGTGCTAGTTTTTCCACATCCTGCTGGACCTGAAAATCTTAAATGAGGATTTGCAGATGACATTGTTAATACTCCCCATAACGTTTCTTTAATACCTTCATGATTAAAATACAGTTGATCGATCTTTTTAGGACGATACTTTTCCGACCACATGATGAAAGACATCAAAAAATCAAAAAAAACAAAACAATTGGTCTTATGATGTTATAATCTTATGAAATAATAGTTACTATTTAATCTGATATTGTTTCTGAGATATGTGGAATTGAAATGCATGGGCTGAATCAAACATTGTTTAATTTTAGCTTTTTTCATATTCTTGGTCTTGATGTTCTTGAGTCGGTGCATGTACACAAAAAATCAATACGAAGCAGTATTGTATTTAACATTATATTATATTTACTGTTTATTTCCTCCCTGTCTGTCGAATATATATAGTATCAAATCACCCAATCCCCATCGATATACATCCTAAACAGCTAACAATCTAACAACTTTAACTTGAAATGTCAAAAAATCTGCTTTCTTTAATGCTAAATAAGGCTAAATTAAAATGTCTTCCTACCCTTTCTGCAAAGCAAGATGGGGATGATAAACCCAAAGAAAGTAAGGATATATTCGTGATCAAAGAAAACCCAGATACAGATCTAGAAGCAATAAAAGAGGAGGTATGTAGACTCGTCACAATACATGGGGACTCTACTGTATCTGCTATTTATACATTCCTTCAAGATGTCTATAATCAACCGCTTACTGATGAAGGTCGATTCAAATTAGCTGCTCTTTTAAAATATTTAAAACATGTTCAACCTGCTAATAGCCCTTCGGATTCTGACATGGCGAGTCACTGTTTGTCTCTTCTTATAAAACGATGGAGTACCTTATCACCTACTGACTATGGAAATTTAGAAAATATGCCTACAATCTTATTTGATTATATTTTACATCACCATGATTCTTTATGTCTTAATTTCAATGCGCTTATCGAATGCATTCCATCCTTTTTGTCTCTTCATCAACAAGAAGGGATACTCTTAAAACAAGAAATAGAGTTTCATGGTACTCACATTACACGTATTTGGTTTTATATGTTTGTGAGTGGTTGTATGGCTAATATGTTCCTAAAACTATTCCAATCGTCTATTGCTACGGCCATTGGAATAGAAGATAAGCATGAATTCTTTATTACTTCGTTGAACATCTTGAGTCATTTTTGGCAACAAACATCCTTTCCATCTTTATTGGTTCCTGGATTAGTCAGCAATACGTTGACTGTATTCAGATCTATGTCGTCTATAGAACAAGATGAAATTCGACCCGAAAAACAGGAATCTTTCATGAAGTCTCTGTGGTCTCTTTTAAACCATGTGTGGATTTCGCGCTTTTATTATATACGTTACAAATCGGAAATACAAATATGTGGTTGTAGAGCGTTATTATTAGTAAATCAAAACATGAGTATGAGTAAGTCTTCTCCCTACGAGGTATATATACGAATATGGAATAACAAAAGCTTGAAACGTGCCATTGTGCACGTCACGGATCTAGTATCTACTTTTTTTGTCAAACGATCCACGTCCTCTACGGAACAACTTGTTGTCCATGAAGTAGAAGAACTTGCTACGTTGTACCAATTCTTTGCGTTGTTGTTTCGATATGGACGTTCTCCTATAAACGATGTATTGTGGATGGATGAATGTCATTCAGATTTAACTAGTCGTGTCAAAACATGGATGGGACATGTCAAGCGAGGACTTGAATTGTGTCATACCTTTCAATATTCGTTGGATGAACGACAAGAACAAGAAGAGGCAGCTGATGTCCGTCATGCTATTTCCACCTACTCAAATGCCGTTCAAACAATGGTCAGTTGTTTATCGTCAAATGAAGTACGAGAGATAGGTTTGAGTGTATTGTGGTGTTGTGACGATGCGTTTCTATCCACTCGCGTAAGATCTATGGATATTCATGCTTGGTGGACATGGTCTTCCCACTTAGTTGAAGAGTCTTCTTCCCATCCATTACGTTTATGGCATCTGTTCATTCGCTGCACTCGAATCTTGCCTTTGTTTGCGCACATGATTCGAGCCCATGTGTTAAAACACTTTGAAGTGTTTAGTGAAGCACAACTCCAACAATGGTGTAATGCCAATGCCTCTAGGCTGACAAGTTGTACCTCTCATAGAGAATCTGTAGAACACATGGAATTGACTAGTTCACTTCAAGAAACGGTCGACTCGTTAATACCTGCTTCTAAGAAACAGATCAGTCGTGCGTGGATGGTATATTTTAAAGATCATATGGATTATGCGTCTGATTGGACGATTCATTTGTCGATGATTCCACGCAAAGCCATGTTGCTCGTGTGTCAATCTCTCATTGTTTGTAGGTCTGTTTGTGCACAATGGAATGATAGGCCAGTTGTCCCACCTACAGATGCATCCGATATTTCTGTTCATCATTTATTGACGTTGCGAGAACAAATTTTATTACATGTATTAAAAAGAAGCCTTCCCATGTATGGGTTTTCAGATGAATGGATAGAACAAGAATTCATTCAACCTCTTCGATTGACACACACCTCCTTCTGTCAACTCATCTTTGAATATCAAGCTCTCTTTGTCAAGTTATTGTAAATAAATTTTTTTAGAGACTATCTTTGTATACAACACGATTGAAGTTCTGGAAGAAAAATGGATTTGAGAGAAGGTGCAAGCAAGACGCGGTCAATAAAAGAATGCCAATTGGGCATACACTTTAAAAAGGCGGCAGCACTTTCATTCACAACCCCTTGATAATCTAAAGAAGACGACATGGAAAACATACTACGAAACGTTTCAAAAAATTGACATTGTTTCAAATAACTTATATATAGTCGAAGAGGAGGCATTGTTTGGAGGGCACTAGGATCCATAATTGCTTGTAAATAAATTTGTTCCATATCACGAATGAGATCGAAATTAGGTGCATAAAAGAAGTTGACCATGTGAAACGATTTGAATACACGGGGTAAATAAGGTGCTTCTACATCGGCTAATTGTCCCCGT
>Ga0206957_1005_pt2 | contig 35717 bp, 31 predicted proteins | sample Alteio_BWOrgHeat_32_FD_152975 | JGI IMG/M metagenome (GOLD analysis project Ga0206957, IMG submission 152975) | Enriched cells from forest soil in Barre Woods Harvard Forest LTER site, Petersham, Massachusetts, United States -... | ecosystem: Environmental > Terrestrial > Soil > Temperate forest >...
GACTGGCAATTTCTTATTGAAGCAAAAAAAGGAAGCGTACGTACTTATACCACAAGTTATATATCTGCAAGTTCCTCTATCAGCAATTACTACATAAGGCTTGAAAGAATATCATCAGGTATGACTCAATTGAGTGTTTATTCAGATGCCGCCCGCACAACGCATTTACCAGGATCACCAATTACATTTGCAATAGACTCAACCATTACCGGCCTGAATACAATACAACACGGTTGTTCAACAGCCGGATACTATACCAGATTAATCAACGCAACTATTGATAATGATTTAATTTGTGAAGGAAGTCCTAACGGAGATGGCAATACAGGTATAAATGAATTTGCGGATAATGGTTTATTCAGGCTCTATCCTAATCCGAACAACGGTTCATTTACATTCTCTTACCAGGGATTAGAAAATGTGAAAAATGAACTCCGGCTAATAGACATGTTGGGAAATATTGTTGGCGTATTCTCAATCAACGGAAGTCAAGGACAACTGAATATGAATGAGCGTTCATTGGATAATGGCGTTTACTTCTATCAGCTTGTTGCCAACGATAGAATTTTATCCGAAGGAAAAATAATGATACTGAAATAATTTAACGGGTTGAGAAAAGATCAAAAAACTACAAAAAGCTTTTATTAATAAATTAACACCTGGGAGATATGCTAGACCGTGAAGAGTTAATTCAATTTATAAAACAAAATGATTCCAGTTATCTTAAAATTGATCTCAACACCTTTTCCTCCGAATTACTGGTGATGATCAAAGTAAGGATCGAGTTGGAACAAGCAGAATTAAAATTGAAGAAAAGAAAACAATAACAAATTTTCCCAGTATCATCTTAAAAACAGGGCTACCGGAAAGTTCCGTGTAGCCCTGCCAACCAACCAATTATCAACAATAGCTATCAACAGGCGCTCACCATAAATCCTGCATCCATTTTAGCATTCATTTCAATTTCCAAAGGATGCATACTATAGGGTAAAGGACTCCAGCATGCATAGTCAATCAATTCAATCCATTCGGACTGATCATTGTCGTCGGTATTATCCTTTTCAAATAAACCAGACAAAGGAGATATGGCCGGTAAACCTGTTCCCCAATTTATATTTTTCATGAATGAGCGCCTGTTCATAGTAATTCGGTTTTTATTTATTTATTTTTTGCGTTAAAGCCAAGGGAAAGTCCCATACGAATGCCATCATTATTCGGAACCACGTATAAATTAACTGGTATGTTCAACTTTCCTGATTTAAATGTACGTCCCACAGCAAATACAAATCCCCAGTTCAATGCAGCATCCCCCCTGCTATCCAAGCGATCAGTCATTGCAGGCTCGTTTGAAGCATCTTTCCATTCACTCGCCTGATGCCAGGTTCCTGCTCCATCATAATATCCCCGTGATTTTGTAATGAGATTAACTGTTGGACCGAATGCAAATTCCCAACCATGGTGATTATCGCGGATACCATTCATAATAGTTATACTTGGAATCAGTAAACCATGATCAAGCCCGGTGATCATCGGAATAAATTCAAATAGTGCCTGCGCGCGGCCTGCATTCAGGTATTGTTTTTCAAACTGGTAACCAAACTGAAACATGACAGGATTTGCAATTTCAAAACCTCCTTCACTTTTGGGTTGTGCCAAAATTTTTGCTGTTTCTCCTGTCATTACAGTTATACCCATGCGGGTACCCGATAAACGTAACTGTTCTTCGGTTGGATTATTGGCAAGACTTTCATAATCGTAACGCTTGGTCAACTTGGTTACAAGGAAATTATCGTTTTGCTTTCCAAACATTTTACGAACTGCAATTTTGGTCATAGCCGGCAACTCCTGTGGTATATTAAGAAACTCTATTACCTGCGTTTTCTCTATTGTCTCTTTATTTACATCGACTATACGTAACGTAAACAAAATACTTTGACCGATCAGTTCTACGCTTCCCGTAAACATTTTATCTGCCTTGATAGCCTTACCAAGTTCAACGAGACAAAGCTTACCATAGCATCCATCTGTTTTCAATCCATTTTTTTCAATGATGTAAGCCATGTCATATCGATCCATTACTTCAAACGTATCCAACTTATCCAGCTCAATCCGCACAATGCTTCCCATCTGGACCGGATCAATACTTAATCCCTTGGTGTCAATATTCAAAACTGTTACTTTTTGTTTATTTGCTTTTTGCGCAAACGTTATACTGCTTAATACCAAAAGCACCCAGGCAATCAGTATCGTTTTCATTTTCATTGTTTTCATTTTATTTTGGTTTTGGTTTTACTTATTAATTATTTATTGAATTGGTTACTTAATTAAATACCCGATTTTCAAACCTGCAGTAAGTGACACAGGAAAATATTGCTCATTTCCACTCAGGAAACTATGATAGTTTGAATTTCCTGTATCACCTGTTCCATAAGGATTATAAGAGATATTGGCCTCATTCGCAGATGCATTGCTGAACGTTCTTTTGGTTGTTTCAAGTCCGAGGCCCGCAAACCACTCAAATGATACCGTATTCTGAATTACCGTTTGCCATCCGTAAATAATATTCACCGCAAATGCATCTGTATGAATATCTGTTTTACCGGTTGTATAAGATGGATTGTAAAAACCATAACTTCCCGAATATGAAGATGAGTCCTGCGTATAAAAACTTACATCTTTTCTATCGAATGAAGTATAAGCCATCTCAAGTTTTACATATTTTCCTTTTAACGGATGTCCGTAGTGAGTTCCTTTTGTGAACAGTTCTTTTCCCAATAAAAACTTAATGCCGCCTTTTACAAAATATCCATTCGACTTTCCTGCATCCGGTGTAATTCCAACACCAATTATCCCGAGATTTCCTTCCAGGTTAAAGCCTGGTCTCCACATTTGCTCATAAGCAAAATCCAGATCACCGAAAGCCAGCGACATAAGGTCATATTTGAACGCTTTTGTTTTATAGTCGGTTGTTTCAATACCCGTTCCTGAATAGTCCAATGTGCTTTTTTGCTTTTCGATTCTTTGTTCTTCATTTTTTCCTTTGTTAAATTTTTCGTTTACAAGATTCAACATTGTTCCATTTTCAAAACGTATTTTTTCCACGTCCTTTTTCCGAATCACATAATCAGGTCCATTGAGATTATCCATGCTTTTATACTTGACTAAACCTATACTTACTTCAGATACTTTTCCGATTACGACTCCATTCCATTTTGTAAAAATGCTGTCTTGGGCCCTGGCAGCGAAGCTCACCGAGAGTAATGCAACGGCTGCGACTGTATTTTGATATTTTTTCATTTTGTTGGTTGTTGTTGGTTGTTGTTGGTTATTTGCATTGATTTATAAAGAATACTTTACACCCAGTGCCAGTACTTTTGGAGACCAGGTACTTAATTCAATAGAGGCATTGCGTTTATCTGAAGAATAGATTTCTGTACCTACTAATAGTTGTGCTGAAGGCCATAATTTACTTCCATCGCCATCAATATAATTTCCATAAGGAACAAAATCCTTATTTACGTTGGAGTAGTATGACATTCCCAGTCTGCCACCAACATACATTCCACAAGAAGAATTAACCGGAATTGCTTCTGCTGCACGTAATTCAAAATTGTACATGCCGATTTTGTTTTTAGCAGAGATTGTAGAGCACATCACTTCTTTTCCAAAACTATCCATGCTCATTCCCGCTTCACAAAAAAGATTTTCTGCTGCATGATGCTCTACCATCATACTCATTGGAAAATCGTCTCCTTTAGTGTGAGGTTGAGGGTAACCCAAACCTATAATGGAGGTAATTTTAAATTTCTGAACGAGTTCTGGATTTTCATTTGTCCTTTTTTGCTCCCTCTCAAGTCGTACCTGGTTTACCTTTTTATTCTCAGTCATTCTGTTTTTGAGTACAGAGAATTTAGGTAAAGCAGAAAATCCACTTTTTGTAATGCACATAACTTTAGTGCTGAATACATTTATTTTATTTTTCTGCTTCGTTGAAGTTTGCGCTTTCGCATTAGCAGACATGGTTATTGCCATTGAAACGACAACCACTTTATTTGCCATTTTCAGTTGATATGTTGTTATTGTTTTCATGTTGGTTGTTATTGATTGATGAAACAAACTTAGACCAGGTGGGATGGGAAATGAAACGACTAAACGCGTCAACATTGCGTTTTTAAGCAAAAAATGCAGGTTTAGGGAGCATAGCAAGCTTCATCTCACTTCTTTTGCATTTTTCGCAACCACTTTCGGGCTAATTATTATAAATTGCAAAAGATTGCCCCCTTCATAACCATTGTTTACTAAACATTTTTAGCCCTCAAGCATGAGTAAAAAGGCAAATTATACCGTCCAGACGGAGTTTTTAAGCAAACTCAAAGATGTTTTACCCCAAAATCTATCCCTTGCGGATGAGCTGAGTGACTTGCTGGAGGTTAGCACTGACAGCGCTTACAGAAGAATCAGAGGGGAAACAGCTTTATCAATTGATGAAGTAGTAAAAATATGCAGGCATTACAAAGTGCCATTTACGCCGGTGAGTGAAGAAAATCCCAATACAATCACATTTGGCATCCGTCCGCTTGATAATAACCAGGACGCTTTCAAAAACTACCTGGTTGATTTACGTAACGACTTGAAAAAAATAAACAGCTTTGAAAATGCTCAAATCATTTATGCGGCTGAAGACATTCCTATTTTCCACCATTTCTGTTTCAACGAGCTTACTGCTTTTAAATGCTTCTACTGGAACAAGGAAATCCTGAATACACCCTTTTCTGAAGGAAAAAAATTTGATCCTTCGCTGATACCAGAGGAGTGGATTAAAATCGGACGTGAGATTATCGACCTTTACAATAAAGTGCCATCTATTGAGATCTGGTCCGACAATACAATTAACGGCACTGTTAAACAGGTAGAGTTTTTCTGGGAATCGGGTTTGTTCAGAAACAAAGAAGATGCCTTACTGATTATTGACCAACTGGAACAAATGGTAAAGCACATGGAAAAACAAGCTGAAGTGCAAACCAAATTCCTGTATGAAAAAGAAATTCCGAAACACGAAAATAATTTTAGTCTGTACAGAAGTGACGTGACCATTGGTAATAATTGCATTCTTGTTAAAATCGGAAATATTCAGGCTACTTACCTTTCCTACCACACACTTAATTTCATGAATACCACTTCAACGAGCTTTGGAAATCAAACGGACCAATGGCTGAAAAACCTGATCAAAAAAGCTACACTCATCAGTGGAATTTCTGAAAAACATCGTTACCAGTTTTTTAAAATGAAGTACCTGATGATTGAAAAGCTGAAGGAAAAAGTGAAAAGTAATTGACGAATTACGAGGTACGATTTACGAATGGAAAAAACTAGCCAAACCGACAAAGGGGAATTGACGACTTACGAAGTAGGATTTACGAATGAAAAAAACTAGCCAAACCGACAAAGAGGAATTGACGACTTACGAAGTGCGATTTAAGAATGAAAGAAATTAGCCAAACCAACAAAGGGGAATTGACAACTTACGAGGTACGATTTACGAATGAAAAAAATTAGCCGATCCGATAAAAGGGAATTAAAGGAGTTTCTGGATGAAAAGTATGATCTGTATAACCGGACTTCCTTTATAGAAACTGATCCTATTTCAATCCCGCATCAATTCAGTAAAAAAGAAGATATAGAAATTTCTGGATTTTTAACCGCTACTATTGCCTGGGGCCGAAGAGCTTCCATAATCAGCAATGCAAATAAATTAATGCGATTGATGGGTGATGAACCTTATGAGTTTGTTATTAATCATTCTCCAAAAGACCTGAAAAAATTAGCTGCATTTGTTCACCGCACATTTAATGCCATTGATTGCATTTACTTTATTAAATCGCTCAGGAATATTTATGAAAATCATGGCGGGCTGGAGCGCTCATTCGATCTCAGTATAGCTTCTCTGCCAGGAAAAGATCCTAGTTGTGAAAAAGCCCAACAAGCAATAAGTAATTTCAGGACTATTTTTTTTGAATTAAAATATCCTGAACGGACGAAGAAACATGTTTCGGATCCAATGTCCGGTTCATCAGCAAAACGAATTAATATGTACCTGCGCTGGATGATCCGGAATGATAAACGAGGAGTTGATTTTGGAATCTGGAAACCTATTTCCACTACCGCCCAAAGAGGAGCAGGTTTAATAATGCCCGATCTTTGTTGTCCATTGGATGTGCACACCGGGAATATTGCTAGAAAACTTGGTTTGTTAAAACGTACTCAAAATGACTGGAGAGCAGTGGAAGAATTGACATTACAGCTCCGTGAAATGGATCCAAAAGATCCTGTCAAGTATGATTTTGCTTTGTTTGGCCTGGGAGCATTTGAAAATTTTTAGCCTCAGGTTTACAATACTATTATCAATTTACGGACCGCGATTCCCTCCTATTTTTCCTTATCTTTACATTCCGATATGAAGTTCGTAAATCCCTCCTTTTTATTCGCATTATTTACGATTGCCATTCCCATCATTATTCACCTGTTTAATTTCAGAAGATATAAGACTGTTTATTTTACCAACGTCAAATTCCTGAAGGAAGTTCAGCTGGAAACCCAGTCTCAGTCGAGGTTAAAACATTTACTCGTATTACTTGCCCGCATACTCGCGATAAGTGTGCTGGTGTTTGCTTTTGCGCAACCCTATATTCCCGTAGACAATAAAAAAATAGTAGCGGGTGAGCAATCCGTCAGTGTTTATATTGACAACTCATTTAGTATGGACGCTATCAATAAAAGCGGGCGACTTCTGGATGAAGCAAAAAAATACGCAGCTGAAATTGTGAAAGCATACAGGCCCGGCGACCGTTTTCAACTTCTGACCAATGATTTTGAAGGAAGACAGCAACGTTTATTGAGCAAAGAAGAATTCATCCAGCAACTGGATGAATTGAAATTATCACCGGCTTTCAGAACTATTCAGCAGGTTTTGTCGCGCCAGGCTGATGTACTTAACAACTCGGGCACAAAAAACAAAACAGCTTTTATCATTTCTGATTTTCAAAAGAATTTCATTGACAAGCAGGAAATAAAAAATGATACGACCATTAAAATAAATTTTCTGCCGGTAGTTGCAGAAGAACGAAATAACCTGTACATCGATTCCTGCTGGTTCAATTCCCCTGTCAGAAAACAAAATCAGGCTGAGCAGCTTTCAATCCGTCTTGTTAACAGTTCTGATAAGGATTACGAAAATGTACCCGTTAAATTATTTATTAATGGACAGCAAAAGACGCCGGCCAGTTTTAACCTGAAAGCCAGATCCCATCTTGACACTGTCCTTTCTTATACAATAAAAGAAGCGGGAATTCAGAATGCTTCAGTCGAGCTAAGTGACTACCCTGTAACTTTTGATGACAAATTTTATTTTTCGTACAATGTCCTGAAACAGATTCCAATTCTTTGCATTAACTCTGCTGACAAACCAAAGGTGGATGAAATAAATCCTTACCTGCGTTCACTGTTTGGAAAGGATTCTCTTATTTCTATGGCCAATATTAATGAGAAACAGATTGATTATTCAACGCTCAGTAATTACCGTTTCATTATCCTGAATGAGCTGAAAACAATTTCATCTGGTCTCGCACAGGAACTAAACAAATTCGTACTGAATGGCGGCAAACTTATGGTATTCCCTTCCGAACAGGCCGATCTTAATTCGTATAAAGAATTCCTGGTTGCATTCAACAGTAATTTTTACGAACATATTGACACATCAAATACAAAAGTAGAACAGGTCAATTATGCTGCGGATATTTACCGGGATGTATTTGAAAAGAAGACGGGCAATATTGATCTGCCTGTAGTTTTTACGCACTATGAAATCGGAAAAAACTCGCGCTCAAATGAAGAAATATTATTGAGAATGCAGAATGGAAATAGTTTCCTCAGCCGTTACAATTGCGGGAAAGGACAAATTTATTTATCCGCGGTTCCGCTTGGCAATACCTGGAGTAATTTTACCAAACACGCCATTTTCGTACCAACACTTTACCAGGCCGTATTATATAGTCAACCACAGTATAAATTATTTTACACTATTGGTGCGAATGAAACGATTGAAGTCCCTAGTACACCTGTAGGCGAAGGTGTATTTAAACTAACCTCCATCGATAAAAAATCGGAAATCATTCCGGAGCACCGTGTATTGGATGGAAAAACAGATGTTTATGTCCATGACCAGATAAAAGAGCCTGGAAATTACTTGCTGAATATGGACAAAGAAACATTAATGGGCATTGCATTTAATTATAACAGGAATGAGTCCGACCTTTCAGTTTATGACGCTGCAGAACTGAAAAAAAATATTGAATCCAAAGGAATAAATAACATTAGTATCCTGGACGGCACAAATCAAAACATATCTGTTGCGCTAAGTGAATTGAGCGAAGGCAAGAAGCTATGGAAACTTTGTATTATCTTTGCATTGGTATTTATAGCTTTTGAAATAGCATTGCTGAGATTTTGGAAAAGTTAGTTACACAGATCACACAGATACCTAAAGTATGAGCCTACTCATCAAATCAGCACGGGTGATTGATCCCAACTCACCACACAACGGAAAAACAGTAGATATTTTAATTGAAGACGGACTTATTAAGTCTATTGGAAAAAATATTGACAAAAAAGCAGTGCCTGTATTTGAAGCACGCAACCTGCATGTTTCACCAGGCTGGTTTGATATGCATGTTAACCTGCGTGACCCCGGATTTGAATACAAAGAAGATCTGAATACGGGAATGCATGCTGCTGCTTATGGAGGTTTCACGGCGGTTGCCTGCATGCCGAATACCAATCCTCCAATTCACACGAAATCAGAAGTTGAATACATTCTCAATAAAGTTAAAAGCCTGAAGAAAAACGGAGTTGATGTTTACCCGATTGGCGCTTTGTCACAGGGGCTGGAAGGTAAAGACATGGCCGAGCTATACGACATGCATCTTTCAGGAGCTGTAGGTTTTACTGACGGAAAAAAAACAGAATCAAATGCAGGATTGCTGATGAGAAGTCTGCTTTACGCACGACATTTCAACGGACTTATTCTGACCTTCTGCGATGAAAAAAGCATTTCGCAGGGAGGTATGATGAATGAAGGTCCTACCAGTACTATGCTCGGCCTGAAAGGAATTCCTGCACTTGCTGAAGAAATAATGGTGGCGAGAAATATTTATATTTCAGAATATACAGAAAGTAAAGTCCATATAGCATCCGTATCAACAGCCAAATCAGTTGACCTGATCAGAAAAGCGAAAGCTCGTAAATTAAATGTAAGCGCCTCTGTAAATGCGTATAACCTGGTAATGGAAGATCATTTATTGAAAGGGTTTGAAACAAATTACAAAGTAAATCCACCCTTTCGTTCGAAAGCGGATATTGAAGCGCTGAAAAAAGGATTGGCCGACGGAACACTTGATTGCATTACATCCGATCATACTCCCGAAGATGTGGAAAATAAAGTTGTGGAGTTTGACCACGCAGCAAATGGTATGATCGGAATGGAAACAGCTTATGCCCTTCTCAGCACCAATCTCGGTAAAACACTTACAACAGAAGAATTGATTCAGAAAATCGCGATCAATCCCCGTACATTAATGAATATAGAAGTTCCGGCAATAAAAGAAGATGAGAAAGCAAATATTACGTTGTTCGATCCGGAACTCGAATGGACCTTTGAAGAAAAAAACATTCGTTCAAAATCCAAAAACACATTACTGACAGGTACAAAGTTCAAAGGAAAAGCTCTTGGCATCTATAATAAAAAAGTATTTATAGCAAATAAGTAGACTACGTGCGATCCGTTGCTTGAATCACTCAAACATATTGACACAGCATTTTTCCTTTTCCTGAATGGAAAACACAATGCGTTTTGGGATGTTGTCATGTTCAGGATAACGAAAGAAATCAGTTCTCTTCCTCTTTATATTATTCTTCTTTTTCTCATTTATAAAAAGGAACGGGAGAAAATGTTGTGGATTCTTTTATCAGTTGGTATCCTCATTACGCTGAGCGATCAGCTTTCTGTTCACGTATTTAAAAATGTTTTTTTACGTTACCGGCCCACTCACAATTTAAATCTGGAGGGTTTGGTCCATACTGTGAATGAGTATTATGGTGGTCAATACGGCTTTATTTCCTCGCATGCCGCCAATACTTTTGCTTTGGCAACATTTATCAGCTTACTGTTACAGAAACATTACAAATACATTACAGTTTTATTATTTGCCTGGGCCGCTTTTATTTCATACAGCAGAATTTACCTGGGAGTGCATTACCCTGCCGACGTAGCTGTTGGCGCTTTGTTCGGAACAGCACTAGCACTCGCAGTTTATAAGTTTTATATTTACAGTATGAATAGGTTTATTAAAACAGAACATGAATAATATTGCAACTGTTTTCATTGGCGGTGGTCTGGGAAGCCTTGTGAGATATGGTATTTCTTCACTTGTTGCTTTGCGTTTCAAATCTTTATTTCCGATTGCTACACTTACCTCAAACGTATTAAGCTGCGCGATTCTTGCTATCACTGTTACATTACTAAGCAGCAAAGCAGATATGAGTCAAAGCTGGAGATTCTTTATTATTACAGGATTTTGCGGGGGCTTCAGTACATTCTCTACTTTCAGTTGGGAAACAGTTGACTTAATAAAAAATGATCATGTTGCTTATGCTATCGCAAACATTTTAATAAGCATGATTGTCTGCATTGGAATTGTATTTGTGCTGGCAAAAAAATAATCTTAACCGCATTTCTTTTTTCTCCTGTTTTTTCACTGTTTCAACACGGAAAATCGCCTTCCATTCAACAGCTGAGATCTCCCATTGAACGAATTTTACCTGACACTGACCGAAAACAAAGCAAAAACAGCCGTTTTCCTTCGTAGAATTAGTAATCAAAATACCAAATTATGGAAGCGAGCTATACATCCGAATCGTCAGCGATACCCAGGAAAGTGATTAAAGTTTTTATAGTTGATGACGATCCTAAATACCGGACAACTCTTGAATATCTATTCAGAAAAGAAATGGATTACCAGATTTATTCCTTTCAAACCGGAGAGGAATGTTTCAGGCATTTAAATTTTATTGATCCGGATGTTGTCGTTCTGGACTATCGCCTGAATGCGGCCAATCAATCAATGAATGGCTTTGATATTTTAAAAAAACTGCATCAGACCAAACCCCAGACTCCTGTTTTATTTTTATCTGGTCAGGAAAGCCTTGAAGTTGCAAGTAACGCCATTAAAAATGGTGCATTTGATTTCATCATAAAAAATGAGCGTGCATTCAGTCGGTTAAAAGCTCTTACAAATAAGATTATGATGAGAAACAGGCTTCTTGAAATGAATAAACAAAAAGAAAGACAGATCCGGTTTATTACGTCTGTCGTCATACTTTTCATTTTAACACCAATCGTAATGAATTATCTCTTTCCAGGCATAACGCCGCTTGTCATTGCTCTTATGTTTATAGGGTCGGGCTCTTTGTTTTTAATCAACAGAACTATTTTAAATGAAGAGCGATCTTCTGGCTAAATAGAAATAACTAATAGTTGTGTGTATAATAACATTAATGAAACATACTATTTAAGTGTAAATCCTTAATTTAGTCAGAGAGGTTTTGACTAAACAACTATTATGAAAACAAGAATATTCGCTTCCGTTTTTTTATCTCTTTTTATTTACACAACTAGTTATTCACAAAAACCAAAACTTATCGTTGGTATTGTCGTTGACCAGATGCGCTACGATTATATATCAAGATACTGGAGCAAATTCGGAGATAACGGATTTAAGCGATTGGTAACCGAAGGATATTTCTGCAAGAATACGAACTATAATTATGTCCCTACTTATACTGCGCCCGGTCATGCATCTATTTATACAGGGACAACTCCATCTTCACATGGAATAATTGCAAACAACTGGTACGACAGAGAATCGAACACAATGGTTTATTGCGTGGATGACAAAAGTGTTAATGCTTTAGGTGGTGACACAAAAGCTGGTCAGATGTCGCCACGAAAACTACTAAACACAACAATTGGTGATCAGTTAAATTTATCAGACAATTTTCAATCGAAAGTAATTGGAATTGCGTTGAAAGACCGCGGAGCTATTTTACCTGCTGGTAAATCCGGGAAAGCCGCTTATTGGTACGACGGTTCAACAGGGAACTGGATCAGCAGTACTTATTACATGAAAGCATTGCCACAATGGGTAACTGAATTTAACAATCGGGCAGTGGCAAAACGTTTCCTTGAATCTACATGGAATACATTATTGCCAATTGAACAATACACTGAAAGTACCCCTGATGACTCTCCATATGAACGTCCATTTACCGGATTAACTAAAGCGACATTTCCTTATGTGCTTCCTGAACTTATGGCAGCAAATGAAAAACTCAACATGATCCGTTCTACACCTTATGGAAATACGTTTACAAAAGACTTTGCCATTGAAACGATCAAAGCAGAAAATATGGGCAAAGGAAATGCAAGCGATCTTATCGCTATTAGTTTTTCTTCCACTGATTATATAGGACACCAGTTCGGACCAAACTCGGTTGAAGTTGAAGACACTTATTTGCGACTCGACCAGGACCTCGCAGAACTATTAAAATTCCTTGATGAATGGGTCGGCAAAAACAACGTGCTCGTATTTCTAACAGCAGATCACGGAGCAGCTGAAAACCCCACCTATCTGAAAGATCATTCTATCTCTTCAGGTACATTCAATGAATATGAATTAAAAGGGAAATTAAAAAAAGCGATGGCTAAAGAATTTTCAGACAGCCTAGTGTTATCTGTTTCCAATCAACAGGTTTTTCTTGATCAGAAGGCTATTTCTCTAAAAACACTGAAGGCAGACAAAATAGAAAACAGTATCGTTGATTTTCTGTTGAAAGAAAATGGCATTGCAAATGCATTTCCTGAATACAACCTGGTTAATAAAGAATATGCAGAAGGAATTGAATCAGTGATAAAAAATGGGTATCACGTAAAACGTTCGGGTGATGTGATGATCAATTACCTTCCTTACTGGATGGATAGTGAAGTAAAATTCGGGACAACGCATGGTTCCCCTTATGAATATGATACGCATGTACCGCTGATATTCTATGGTTACACAATAAAACCAGGAAGCACTTCAGAAAAAATTAATATTACGGACATTGCCCCTACTATTTGCAATTTGCTGAACATAGAAGTTCCCAATGGAACAAGCGGAAAACCTATTTTACAGCTAATCAGATAATTTCACTTAAGCGGCCTTTGCTTATTTTTCTCTGCGCTCTTTGCGTGAACTTTTATATTCACATAGCTTTTAAAACCAAAATTGTTCTCTCCAGCATTGCATCATCAAAATCAAGGTGCGTTACAAACCGAATCGTTTGTTTTCCAAAACCGGATGCCTTGATATCCTGCTTAGCCAGCTTATTTACAAAATCTTCACTTTGCATTTTATCTGATAAAGTAAAAATGACAATATTGGTATCAACCGGCATCATACTTTCTACAAATGGCAACGACTTAATTGTCTCACCAAGTAATTTAGCCCTGCGGTGATCGTCTGCCAAACGATTTATATTATTCTCCAGCGCATACACACCGGCTGCAGCAATAAATCCGGTCTGACGCATTCCTCCTCCAAAAACTTTACGGACCCGACGCGCGCGTTGTATAAATTCTTTTGTTCCCAATAAAACGGAACCTGCAGGCGTTCCTAATCCTTTTGACAAACAAACAGAAATAGAATCAAAAAGCAATCCGACATCTGAGGTTTTATCTTTTGTTGCTGTGAGTGCATTGAAAATCCGTGCACCATCCAGGTGATAACTCAGTTTATGTTTTTTGCAGGTATCTGAAATTTCCTTCATCTGCGAAAAGCTGTAATAGCTTCCTCCTGCCCTGTTCACTGTATTCTCGATGCAAACCAGGCTTGTTCTTGTCAGCCAATCGAAATTTGCATTTATATTTTCTTCCACTTGTTTTGCGGTAAAACGACCGCGATCTCCCTGCAATAATTTTGCCTGCGCACCGGAATTAAAACTGATCCCACCTCCTTCATAATTATAAATATGTGCTGCAGCGTCACACAGAACCTCATCGCCTGGCTGGGTATGCGTTTTGATGGCGATCTGGTTTGTCATTGTACCGGAAGGACAAAATAATCCAGCCTCTTTGGAAAATAATTTTGCTGTTTTTTCTTCCAGCTCAATTACTGTAGGATCTTCCCTGAAAACATCATCGCCGACTTTTGCACTGAACATAGCTTCAAGCATACCTTTGGACGGTTTCGTGACCGTGTCACTTCGTAAATCAATTGTCATGTCGACTATTTTTAGATAACAAAAATAATGATCTGAATAATGAAAAACATTTTATTTAATCTTCCTGACAACCATTAATCCATCACGGACAGGAAACAGAACATGTTCCACTCTTTTATCAGCATGAACTTTATTATTGAAAGCGTGGACGGCTTTTGTGTCTTTGTCCATTTTAGTTTCATCCATTAAAATTTTTCCGCTCCATAAAACATTATCTGCAATAATAAAACCACCTGGATTTACATCATCAAAAACAAGATCATAATATGCGGAATAATTTTCTTTGTCAGCATCGATAAAAACAAGGTCAAATTTTTCATGAAGCGTCGGAATTATATTTATCGCATTACCAATAATATAGTTGATCCTGTCAGCGATACCGGCTTCAGCAAAATAACCTCTAACCATTTTTTCCAGCTCCGCATTTATATCAATGGTGATGAGTTTTCCGTTCTCCGTTAAACCTTCTGAAAGACATAACGCAGAATAACCGGTATATGTCCCGATCTCCAGGATACGTTTTGGCTTTATCATATGACTCAACATACTCAATACTCTTCCCTGTAAATGTCCGGAAAGCATGCGGGGCATGAGTACCTTAATGTTTGTCTCTCTGTTCAGACGGGCAAGAACCTGCGATTCGGCAGAAGAATGATTGATCACATATTCCTCAATTTTTGAATCAAGAAAATCCATTTTAATTATTTTTTAGCCATTCTAAAGTACAGGATTTTATTTGTTCAGATTTAATATACACCTGACCTTATTAACAAGCCTGCGTTTATAAGTATAGAAACCAGCAGGTTATAGCCGTTTCTTTTTTAAGGAATTTTATTCAGCATTATAACAACCGTAAAACCAAACACCAACGTCAATGAAAAAAGTCGCATTACTTGTACTTCTTCTGTTTATCCTGTCGGCCCTGCAAATAGCTGCGCAAGACAGTAAGCCAAAAGCAAAGTCAGAAAAAATGACCAAGGACGACAAAAGGCTTTATGAAACGGCCGACAACTTTTACAAGCAGGGAAACTATGTGAGAGCCCTGGCGATTTATCGGGTGCTCGCCGACACCTACACTGGAAATGCAGACCTGCTCTATAAAACAGGTCTTTGTTTTTTATATAAGGCTGATGAAAAAGAGAATTCGATTGAATATATGATTAATGCAGGTAAAATAAATCCAAAACTGGAAGATTATGATTTCAACCTGGGACGTGCCTATCATGCCAATTATAAATTTGAAGATGCGATCCAATCGTTTGAAACATATTTGCAAAAAAATCCTCCAATCATAAAAAAGAATCTCACCGAACATTATATTGAATTCTGTAAAAATGGAGAAGTCGCTTTAAATAATAAAAGCGGATTGATTATCGAGAATATAGGTCCTCCTGTAAACTCCGAATTTGATGAGTACGTGCCTGTCTTATCCGGAGACGAATCAGTTCTGATCTTTACCTATAAAGGCCCAAAAAGCACAGGAGGATTGATGGATGCCAATTTTCAACATGATCCGGAAGGAGAATATTACGAAGATATTTTTATCAGCTACAAAGTTGGTGAAAAATGGACTGAGCCTCAAAGTATCGGAGAAAACATTAATACAAAAGGGCACGATGCCAGCATTGCACTTTCAAGCGATGGACAAAAATTATTTATTTTCAAAAGTACACCTCAGGATAAAGGAGATATTTATATGAGTACGCTGGAAGGTGAAGTATGGAACAAACCTGTAAAACTTAACTCCAACGTTAATACGCCTGCCTGGGAAGGAAGCGTATCTATGTCTGCCGATGAACAAACTTTATATTTTGCAAGTGAGCGTCCGGGCGGACTTGGAGGACGTGATATCTATATGTCGAAAAGAGAACCGAATGGTGATTGGGGAACTGCAGTAAACCTTGGTCCGACTATCAATACAAAATATGACGATGACGCTCCATATATACATCCTGATGGCAGAACATTATTTTTCAGTTCAAAGGGTCATAACAGCCTGGGAGGCTATGACATTTTCCACTCTATTATGAAAAACGGTGACTGGACAGAACCTGAAAACATGGGAGCGCCTGTGAACACAACAGAGGACGATATTTATTATGTACTGACCCCTGACGGAGAAACGGGCTATTATTCTTCCAACAGAAAAGAAGGTTATGGCAGACAGGATATTTACGTGATCACTCCTGGATTAAAAGGAGAGAAACCAGTGCTCGCTCTTGCAATCGGTCTGGTAACATTAGATTCGAAGCCAACAGAAGCTACCATCAAATTAATGGATGCTGACAATGGCGAAGTAAAAGGTATTTACAGATCTAATTCTTCAACCGGCAAATACATGGTGACATTGCCTCCGGGCACCAATTATAAAATATGTGTTGAAGTCCCGGGAAACAAGACACATTGTGAATTGATTGATCTTAGAAAACTCGACAATTATGTTCAGATGCAACAGGATATTCCTATTTACTCAGAACAATATGCAAAAGAACATAACATAACAGAGTCAGAAAATAATCTTCAGAAAAGTCTGGATGCCGGAATTAAAGAATATAAACTGGAAGCGCAACCGGAAGTTTACGAAGCCCGCATGTACAAAGACCTGATGAAAAAATACGGGGATGTAAAGAAAGACAGTGTGACTTACAATGTCAACCTGGGTACTTATGAAACACCATCAGATTTCAATGCTGCAGAAGTTGCTGATATGGGAAAAGTAGAAACAATGAAAAATTCCAACGGGACAACAACTTATTATGTGAGCGGATTTAATACAATGGTTGATGCTGAATCATTCCGTCAGAAATTAATTACGCGAGATACTTCATTCAACCAGGCAACACAGGTTACTGTAAATGACAAAGGACAAGAAAAACTGATGCCCCAATATTTTTCGGCTTATTATTCGCGCAAAGACTATACGGCACCAACAGAAGCCCGCGTTATCAAAACGAAACCGAATCCTGAGTTAGCTGAGAAAATGGAAACTGAACAATTTGTAAGCGCATATGGCGATAAACAATTAACGGGACTTACTTACAAAGTTGAACTTGCGGCAGTCGACAAACCTGCGGAGCTTACATTGCCTAACTTATCTAAATATGGAAAACTTGATGCGAAGAAACTGGCAGATGGCAAAACTCATTATTCCATTGGGAATTTTAAAACGCTGAAAGAAGCGAATGACTTTAAGCAAACACTTGCTTCAAAAGAGCCGCTGACTTCTAAATCGAAAATTGAGGCTGTTTATCAGAATAATCAAAAAACACTTAAAGAATTTTTCAGCGATCCTGTAGTAACTGAAAAAATGAACAAATCTTCAAATCCAACTATTGCTTCAACACAAACAACAAAAACCACCACTGCAAAAGTTACAACTCAGCCAACTGCAGCAGTAGCAAAAGCAACGACTAAGCCAGCTACTACGCAAAACACAACAACAACTTCAATGTCCAAAGAAAATCTTTCACCTTGTGACAGCGGCAAGACATATAGCTTTTCTGCGCTTATCGGAAAAAGTCTGAATGATCCTGCTGTTTATGCTCAGCTGATGAGCATGGCTGGCAGCATGTGTGCAGAAGGCTTAACATTCAAAGTACAGGTTGGCGCTTATCGTCATCCTGAAAACTATACTCATTCCAACCTGAAATCACTTTCTTATAGTGTTGCACAAAATGGTTCTATAGGAGATGGAATTACCCGTTTTACAATGGGAGAATTCAAGACGATGAAGGATTGTGAAAATCTCAGACAGAAAGCTATTCAATTAGGAACTAAAGATGCGTGGATTACCGCTGTATACAATGGTAAACGCATGACGCTGGAGGAATTGATCGTTGTTAATTTTTACAATAAAGCGGTTAATTAGTTATTAGGTTATTGGTTATTAAGGACGGTGCAACTATTTATTTCAGCGGATTGCTCAATTACTCCTTTCCAACATTCCATCCACACCTCTCTCGAACTATCTTCATTAATTGAAGGTTAATTATCTGCCGCAAACCTGAAAAAACTGTACATTTAACCAACCAAAAAACTAAACAAAATGGTACTCAATATTGTATTGCCTGTTTTGGCATTATTACTTCTGTTTTCCTGTTTCGTATCTGTTCAGCAAGGCACAATAACGGTTATTACCGTATTCGGCAAATACCGCAGGATCATGACTCCCGGGTTAAACTTCAAAATTCCTATCGTAGAAAGCATTTACAAACGTGTATCGTATCAGAACCGTTCTGTGGAACTGGATTTTCAGGCCGTTACGATTGACCAGGCCAATGTTTATTTTAAAGCCATGTTGCTTTATGCAGTAATTGATCAGAAAGAAGAAACAATTGTTAACGTTGCTTTCAAATTTGTGGACGATAAAAGTTTAATGCAGGCATTGATCAGAACTGTGGAAGGCTCTATCCGTGGTTTCGTAGCAACTAAAAAACAAGCGGAGATCCTTTCCCTTCGCAGAGACCTGGTGGAAGATGTAAAGCAGCACATTGATCATACCCTGGAAAGCTGGGGTTATCACCTGATCGATCTTCAGCTGAATGATATCACGTTTGACGAGGTTATTATGAAATCGATGTCGCAGGTGGTTGCTTCTAACAACTTAAAAGCGGCTGCTGAAAATGAAGGACAAGCATTATTAATTACCAAAACAAAAGCTGCAGAAGCAGAAGGTAATGCCATCAAAATTTCCGCAAACGCAGAACGTGAAGCCGCACAATTACGCGGACAAGGTGTTGCATTGTTCCGTGAAGAAGTCGCCAAAGGGATGAGTAATGCTGCGAAAGAAATGCAGCAGGTAAACCTGGATACATCCATGATCATGTTCAGCATGTGGACAGAAGCCATCAAAAATTTTGCTGAAGTTGGTGAAGGAAATGTGATCTTCCTGGATGGTTCAGCTGAAGGCATGCAGAAAAGCATGAAACAATTGATGTCTTTACATCGCATGGATGAATTAAAAGACAATTAATTCATATTGATTACTATAAAAACAAAACCCGGAAGCTTTCCGGGTTTTGTTTTTATATATCTTAGTGAACCGTGAAAAAATCAGGTGATTATATAACAGGAGTTTTACTTCAACCCAAAATCCTCTTCAGCCTGCTTACGCTGATTATTCTTGGGGTTACCTTGCAAAGCTACTTTATGCCGGCTAGCCATTATGGTCCGTATATTTTCACACACTATAACAACTTTATTATTTTCAAACAGTCATTCTGGCATCTCATTCAAAACAAAGATCTCTATGGTATTTATCGTGAAGAATACTGGGACCTTTATAAATATAGTCCGACGTTTGCTTTATTCATGGCGCCCATAGCTGTTTTGCCCAATTTTGTGGGATTTTTGATCTGGAATTTACTGAATGGCTTATTGCTTTTTTACTCCATTTATAAATTTCCATTCAAAACAAACAAAACAAACCTGTACGCACTTTTATTTATTTTAATTGAAGCGATTACTTCCCTGCAAAATTCCCAAAGCAATTGTTTGATCGCAGCCTTGATTATTCTTGCTTATATTTTTATGGAAAAGAAAAACATTCCGGTTGCCACATTTTTTGTAATGCTTTCTGTTTTTATAAAACCATTCGGACTAGTGGCATTTGCTTTATTTATTTTGTACCCGGATAAATTAAAAACCATACTCTATTCTATATTGTGGTTTATTGTTTTGTTTGCCTTACCTGCGCTGATCATTGGACCGGGACACCTTATTACACAATACAAAAGCTGGATGGCCGTATTGGCAGCTGATCACGAAGCTGCTTATGGAATCTCTGTGATGGGCTGGTTATACACCTGGTTTGGATTAACTATTTCCAAAAATATTATTTTAGCTATAGGCGGACTTCTTTTTTGCGCTCCTTTACTTATGTTCAGTTCGTACAAAAATGAAACATTCAAACGATTACTGCTTGCATCTGTTTTAGTCTGGGTGGTCATTTTCAATCACATGGCCGAATCCCCTACTTTCATAATCTGTGTGGCCGGAGTTTCTATCTGGTACTTTTGCCAAGAGTATAAAAAAGAGAATTTAGCTCTGCTTTTATTTGCGTTGTTGTTTACTGTTTTATCGCCTACTGATTTATTTCCGCTTTTTATCCGTGAAAAATATTTTCAGGCGTATGCAGTAAAAGCTGTTCCCTGTATTTTAATCTGGCTGAAAATTCAGTATGACCTGTTTAAAATAAGTCCCGGAAATCAAACACCTAACCCAACATCAGACAAATGAGCTCATCCAAAACAATTCTTTTTATCCACGGTATGTTCATGAACCACACGTGCTGGAATGAATGGGTAAAACATTTCGAAAATAAAGGTTATACCTGTCTTGCGCCGGATTGGCCATTTCATAGCGGAATTCCGTCAGAACTCAGGAAAAACCATCCTGATAATGACCTGGGGAAATTAACATTGACTGATGTGCTAATTTATTTTGAGGACATTATAAAAACACAAAAGGAACAACCTATATTAATAGGGCATTCTATGGGCGGGTTGCTCGTTCAGTTATTAATCAACAAAGGTTATGGTGCGTGTGGAATTGCAATAGACCCTGCTCCGCCAAAAGGAGTCTTCACAACCAAATGGTCGTTCCTGAAAAGTAATTTACCTGCTATTAACCCATTCAAAGGAAATAGTCCTGCTCTAATGACATTCAAACAATTCCAATATGCATTTGTGAATGGCTTTTCTTTGGAAGAACAAAAAAGGGTATATGAAACATTTGTCGTTCCGGAATCACGAAATGTGCCGCGGAGTTCCACATCAGGTGCAGGCAAAATTGATTTTGAAAAAGATCACGCTCCGTTATTAATAATTGCGGGGGGCGATGACCATATTATTCCGGCATCGTTGAATAAATCAAACTTCAACAAATACAAAACACCTGATTCAAGAACCGACTTTAAGGAATTTCCGGGAAGAACGCATTTCATCATTGGGCAAAACGGATGGCAGGTAGTAGCGGACTACGTACAGCATTGGATCAGTTCAAACTAATGCAAATGAAAGACAACGAATGTATATATCGGCAGCCAGATCTGCACAATTCGACTAATCCTTATTAAAATCTGATTAAAAATTTGGAATAGTTTTAATTTGAATATATTTTTCGTAAATTCTTTCTTGAAAAATTTAATGTAACCCCAAAAAACAGCGACCATGAAAAAAAACGTACTAGTGATTGCATTTTCACTATTAACAGGACTCTGCTCCTTTGCACAAACGGATCGTCAGACAAAAGACAATCCTTACCTCGACGGAGAGGTTTACATTAAGCTTAAAAATGAAATACCCATCAACACCAGTCTCAAAGAAAATTATTTAAATATTGATGCCAGCTCACTTCCCTTTGTGGCACGTTTAAGCAATACATATGGCATTACAAAAATCACCAGGCCATTTGCCAGTGCAACAGATTCCAAGATCCTTCCCCGGATTTACCGGATCAGTTTTTCCAATATAAAAAATGCGGACGGATTTATTTCGGATCTAAAAAAATCAAATCAACTTGATTATGTCGAAAAAGTTCCGGTTCGTAAAAACTCATCTACTCCAAATGATCCATACTACTCTTCACAATGGGATCTTGCTAAAATCAATGCAGCCGGAGCCTGGAATTATTCAACTGGAAGCTCAGCTATAACAGTTGCTGTAATTGACGATGCAGTAGATATCAACCATCCTGATTTATCTCCAAACGTTTGGACAAATCCCGGAGAAATTGCAGGTAATGGAATTGATGATGATCACAATGGGTATATAGATGATATTCACGGATGGAACGTAGTGACTAATAATAACGATCCTACACCTCCGGATGCAAGTTACCTACATGGCACGCACGTGGCCGGAGTTGTTTCTGCAAAAACAAATAATTCAGCGGGAGTTGCTTCAATAGGTTATGGTGTTTCAATCATTGCTATCCGTGCGGGTTCAACAGCAACAACAGTAAACTATTATGAATCCGGAATCTACTATGCTATTGCTGCTAAAGCACGTGTTATTAATATGTCTTTCGGAGGAAGCGCTTTTTCCCAAACCGAACAAAACTTAATGACCTATGCACATAACAAAGGAATTATTCTTATCGCAGCAGCAGGAAACTCAAATGGCGTTGTTGGATATCCCGCCGCAGATACAAATGTGGTTGCTGTTGCAGCAACAGCGAGTGATGATACAAAATCTTCTTATTCGAATTATGGCGCTAAAGTTGAGATTTCTGCTCCCGGTGACAATATTTACAGCACTGATGTAAACAATACCTACGGAACCCTTTCCGGAACATCCTTTGCATCACCAATGGTGGCAGGTCTTTGCGGACTAATGCTTTCGCTCAACCCTTATCTGACCCCAACTGACGTAGTAACTTGTCTTAAAAGTAATGCCGATAATATTGATGGCATTAATCCAGGTTATGCCGGTCAACTCGGTGCAGGAAGAATAAATGCGAATAATACGATGGCCTGCGTGCAGGCTTCACTCGCATGGAAACCGACTCCTTACTTTCATGCTAATTATACTTCACTTACCGCAGGAGGTAGCGTAACATTTGCAGACTCAAGCATTCACCATCCAACTACATGGACATGGTCCTTTACTGGTGGAACACCTTCGTCATACAGCGGACAAAATCCTCCCCCAATAAAATACAGCACAGCCGGAACATATAATGTCAGCTTAACCGTATCTAATTTAAACGGATCTAATGCACTTACAAAATCAAGTTACATTGTTGTTACTGCACCGGGCGCATGCGAAGTGGAAAACTTCTCCAATACACAAGGTACAACACCGGCCTGGACACCAAGCATATATGGAGCCAATACAACAGGCAGCGGTCCTGTTAACCTCCAAGGCTATGTTGTAGGATTAAATGGAGACGATGGAGACAAACAAAAAGCCCAGTATTTTGATAACTCCGCAACACCGCAAACTTATTTAACAGGCGTAGTGTTCTATTTCTACAAATCATATTCAAGCAATATGAACAAAACACTAACCTTCAATATTTATGACGGTACGAGCGGAACTCCAGGTACATTGCTCGGAACAAGCTCAGCAACCCTGAGCAGCATTCACAAAATCACTCCTGGCAGCGGTTTTCAAGTCAATTTCGCAGCGATAACAATGCCCTCTTCTCAGAAAATATTTATCGGAATAGATTATTCGAATTTAGATTGGACAACAAGTCATGACACGCTTGCATTGATCAGTAATGCAAACGGACAAACAAGTCCTTCAGGTATCTGGGAACAAAAAATTGCAGGCACATGGGCTCAAGATGGCGGCGGCGGCGGCTTCTGGAATTTTAACGGGTCGATGTACGTTTTCCCTTTGCTGACAAACAACCCAACTATTGCTACAATCACTTCTGGTCCGACAACAATCTGTCAGGGCGGTTCTGTAAGCCTCAATGCAGCCGGATCAACACATCAGGATACACTAGTATGGTATGTTCCTGGAGCATCTCCTGTTATATCAAATAATCTTTCGGATAATTTTATTTTTAATACTACAGCCGGAACTTACACAGCTAAACTTTATGTAGTTGGCGGAGGTTGTCATCAACTGGATTCTGCAGCGACAACAATTACAGTCAATGCAAATCCAACACTCTCTTTGACTTCATCAGCAGGTGCTACCATATGTGCGGGCAGTTCAACAAATCTTAGCGCAACAGGTGCAACAACATATACCTGGTCACCTTCAACAGGATTAAGTGCGACGTCAGGAGCAAATGTAACGGCCAATCCTTCCAACACAACCAATTATACTATTTCCGGAACACTTGGCTCATGTACCAGCAATGCTTCTTTTACAATTAACGTAGATCCTCCGATGGTGAAAAATGTGGTAACAACTCCATCTGTTACAACTTTATGTGCAGGAGGGAAAATTACATTTGATGCATCGCTAAGCACAAACGTAAGTACATTCAGCTGGTCATTCCCGGGGGGAACTCCTTCAACTTCAAATGCAGCTTCACCTGTGGTTACTTATTCAACGCAGGGAACTTATACAGCGAGCTTAACCATTGCTAACAGCTGCTTTACGGATGCTACATACTCGCAAGCTGTAACTGTAAATATTTGCACAGGAATTGATGAATTGTACGGAGCGCAAAACGTAAACTCTTATTTCAATTCATTAACAGGCGAGCTTAACCTTACCGTTTACAATAGCTTTGGTAAACATGAGGCGCTGACATTAGGCGTTTACAATGCATTAGGTGAATCTATTTATGCAGGACAAATGCAGTTAACAGGTGACAATACACAAACGATCCTGAATTTGGCTAATCTTTCCAGCGGCATTTATACACTCAGGTTAATGGGTACCGATGGCGTTTACAGTAAGAAATTTTTAAAGTAAAATCTATAACTAAATATTAAAGCCTTCGGTTTATTATCAGATCTTATGATCCTGAAATAAACCGAAGGCTTTTTTCTTTGACTACTTCTGAAAAACAAATAAAACTATTTCCCTTCCTGATCTTTAAACAGCGAATCAACAAACTCAAACTTATTAAACACCTGCAGATCCTCCATCTGTTCTCCTACTCCAATATATTTAACAGGGATTTTGAACTGATCTGAAATACCAATAACAACACCGCCTTTAGCGGTTCCGTCCAGTTTTGTTATAGCTAAAGCATTTACGTCGGTTGCGGCAGTAAATTGTTTGCATTGCTCTATTGCATTCTGGCCTGTTGAACCATCCAGCACCAGTAAAATTTCATGCGGAGCATCAGGTACAACTTTTTTCATCACCGACTTAATTTTGCCCAACTCATTCATCAGGTTCACTTTATTGTGCAGACGACCCGCTGTATCAACAATCACAACATCTGCATTTTTTGAGACGGCCGATTTCAATGTGTCAAATGCAACGGATGCAGGATCCGCATTCATACCCTGAGAAACAATCGGAACACCAACGCGCTCCGACCAGATCGTCAACTGATCAACTGCAGCTGCACGAAATGTATCAGCAGCCCCAAGCACAACACTTTTCCCTGCCTTTTTAAACTGATGCGCCAGCTTCCCTATCGTTGTTGTTTTACCAACTCCGTTCACACCGACAACCATAATCACATAAGGCTTTTTATTTTGTGGAACAGAAAAATCTCCCTTTTCATCAACCGTATCGCTTTGGATCATTAAGGCAGAAATCTCTTCGCGTAAAATGGAATTCAGCTCCGACGTTTCTACTTTGCGTTGCTGCTCAACTCTCTTCTGAATTTTGTCAATGATTTTCAATGTCGTATCAACACCAACATCGGATGTGATCAGGATTTCCTCCAGGTTAGCCAATACTTCATGATCAACGGTGGCTTTACCCGTAATTATTTTTGCAAGCTTTGAAAAAAAACTTTGCTTGGTGACAAACAAACCCTTGTCGAGTTTTTCTTTTTTATCCTTACTGAAAAAATTAAATAGTCCCATAAATTATACCGCAATTATTATTTCTCTCATTGAGAAGAGATATCCGTTCTACGGACAGAGAACCCGCTGGCCATTAGGCAGACAGTCATTATTATTTATGCTTTTTTTTCTATAAACTAAAAAAGCTCCCTTCGTATCGAAAGAAGCTTTTATGTATGAAAGCGTAAAGATTATTTAGAAGCTAAAAAATCTTTGATGTGATCATTGTGAACGATTTCTTCTTTGAAAGCATAAGCACCTGTTTTAGGAGACTTAACCATCTTGATCACTTTAGTAAAGTTATTTCCTTTACCGCTTTTAAGTGTTGCAACTACCTTCTTTGCCATGACTTATCTTATTTAATTTCTTTGTGTAACGTTACTCTTTTCAGAATGGGATTGAATTTTTTCAATTCCAAACGATCAGTTGTGTTTTTCTTGTTCTTTTTAGTGATGTACCTCGAAGTTCCGGGCATGCCGCTTTCTTTGTGTTCTGTACATTCTAAAATTACCTGGATTCTGTTTTTACTTCTTGCCATTTTACTTACGCTTTAAATTATTTTTTTAAAAAGCCTTTTTCACGCGCTTCCTTTACAACTGCACTTACACCTTTTTTGCTGATGTTGCGCAATGCGGATGTACTTATACGGATGGTGATCCATTTATTTTCTTCCGGAAGAAAGAATTTTCTTGTTTGCAGGTTCACGTTAAATTTTCTTTTCGTCTTGCGATTAGAAAAGGATACCTGGTTGCCAGTGATGGCTTTTTTTCCTGTTATTTCACAAATTCTTGACATGACTTCTTGTATTAATTCTTTGTTCCTTTTTTATTAGGGAGGGCAAATATCGGGGATTTTATTTAATCAGGCAAGTATTTATTGCAATTTCTCGCATTTAATTCAGGTTACCCGCATTATAACCAACTGATAACCAGACTAAATATCTAAAATTGCAAATAAATAGGCATTACCTGATCTGCCTGTTTCACCTGGATAACCAGCCATATAAAGATAAAGAGCACCGCCACCTTACCTATAACAGGCATATCCGTTACAAGATCCTCTCCCTTTTGCTGAATCCATTTAGGAGTGAAATGAGTCAGGTAACCTAGTCCCATAACCGCAAACACGCTGGTATAAGCCTGCATCATGGGTGCAAATGCTTTCAGATTAAAGTTACCCGTAATCTGTTTTAGTATGATCAATGCATCATGAAACGAACTCGCCTTAAAAAAGATCCAACAGAAACAAACGAAATGAAAAGTAATGGCTATGCCCGCTAAGTGTACGATCTTATTTACGAATGACTCCCGATGGCTATCGGGATTACGATTGACGATTGTTGATTGGTGATTGACGACTGTAGTTTGCTGCATATTCTCCGGACTTTGAACTTTGAACTTCGAACTTCGAACTAAAAACTTCTTTTTAAAATCCTGGAACATCTTATCAAACGCCAGCGCAATCCCATGCATCCCGCCCCAGAACACAAATTTCAAACTTGCACCGTGCCAGAGTCCACCAATTAACATGGTTAGCATAAGATTGATGTATTGCCTGATTTTTCCTTTCCGGTTTCCACCAAGTGTTATATATAAGTAATCCTTCAGCCAGGATGAAAGTGAAATATGCCACCTTCTCCAGAATTCGGTTATGCTGGATGATTGATAAGGCAGATCAAAATTGACCGGGATTTTAAAACCCATCCATTGCGCCATTCCAATGGCCATATCGGAATAACCGGAAAAATCACAATAGATTACCATCGCATAACCATAGACTCCAAACAAACATTCGATTCCCGAATAGCGCGAAGGATCATCAAAAATATATTGGACAAAATTGGAATAGATGTAATCCGAGATCACAACTTTTTTGAATAGTCCTCCCATAACCAGGTATAAACCGCGACCAATATCATCTTCCGTAACCAGGATATCTTTTCTGATCTGCGGAATAAAATCAGATGCCCTCACAATAGGTCCCATGACCAGCTTGGGAAAGAAAGAAAGAAAAAACAGATAATCTAAAAAATTACTCACTGGCTTGAATTGTCCGCGATAGACATCAATTGTATAACTCAGGTTTTCGAATGTGTAAAATGAAATGCCTATTGGTAAAATCAGTTTGAGCGGTTCTATATGTCCAAACTGCAGATCATTAATGATGTCAATAAATAGATCTGTATACTTGAAATAACACAACATCCCAAGATTAATTACGATGCTGAATAGCAGCAGGGCTTTCTTTTTTCTGTGTGTTTTAACTGCATAGATCCAGTTTGACAGGCTAAAATCTACAATGGCAGAAACAACAATCAGGGAGACATATAATCCGCAGGCCTTGTAAAAAAAATAAAGTGAAAAGATTGTAAAATAAATTATCCTTGAGACTTTTCTTTTATACAGAAACTGGTAGAAAAGAAAAAAGATAAAAATGAAAAACAAAAAGAAGCCACTGTTGAACAACAAAGGATCCTTTGCATTATAAGCTAATTGCTGAAGTATTTTATTATAATCGATATTCAAATCAGTTCTTTATATGCTTTTTATAATTTTTAAGCATCGCCATATACATCAGATCAGCCTGGATCATATAACCCCGCCCGTTAAAATGTAATCTGTCTTTTGCAGTTAATCCCGCTTTATACCATTTCAACATCGATCCGTATCCACCCATAACGCCGTACAAATCCCAGTAAGCACAGTTGTTCTGTTTACAATATCTTATAATAGTATTACGCGCTTCAAGCATATCCGGATTTTTTACTCTTCCTTTTCTTGTTCTCCGGAATGAATCGCCAGGGGTAGTTAATAAAAACGAAGCATCCGGATTGGTCCTCCTGATTGAACTTACCAGACTGTCAATGTGTGTATAAAATTTAGCAGCTTCAAAGCCCGCATTATATCCCTCATTGGTTCCCATAGATATAATGACCAAATCAGGATTCAGGAAGTCCAGCTGCTCAATAAAATATTTGGACTGGTTGTAATGGGTGTACTCTGCCCCGTTCACTCCTATCATATCATATAATATTCCTGACTTATCATTCTCCAGTAATATACCAAAGATCTGTGCGCATGTTTGTGAAGTATTGCGCGGACAGGATTTTATGATGATTTGTTTATAAGCATGATCAAATGTTAATGTTGTTGTGTACTTGTTTGAACTCATACTTTCATTATTCATATAACCAATTTCGTTATGAATGGAATCGTAAATGGCAAAATCAAAATTCTCCTCACTCTTTGAATGAAACAAAGTGATCCTGTTAAAACTGTAATCCAGGTCGCCCTGATCTTTTACAATTATTTTTATTTCTGCTGAAGTATCTGCTGTTTCAATTGTTATTCCACTGATGCCTATTGGCAAAGGTTGATTCGGAAAAGCATTGCGTTTAGCCTGCCACACTACATTAGTTGATGTTTTAATACTGACAGGCTCATTTGTTTTCGCTGCGCGATACGGAAAGATCAACCCTCTTCCTGCATTGCCAAAATCAGTCTGAAAATCCTGTCTTAATTTCCCTGAAAAAAAATCCGCTTGTATATGAGAATCCCCGATGTGTATAATATTTACGGTTCCCGTTTTTGTTTTATTCAACTGAGCCAGCTTTTCATAAAATGGTTTTAGTGCAGCACTGTCATTATATACCATGCTGGAATCCGTAACTATAAATGGATATTTGGGTAGTACTGTATCTATTTGTACCTGGGCAAATGAGGAAACACTTATAAGGCAACATGCAACAGTTAAAACTTTCAATGATTCAGTCAGGAATCCGAAACGTGAAACTTTGAAATCTGAAACATAAGACTTGAGATTCGAAATTTGTAATCTCAATTCTAAAATCTCTATTCTAAAATCTAAAAATCTAAACTTTTTGTTTTTTAGCATACGCTTTATATTCATCCATTAAATGTCTGTACAACATATCCGCAATTTTTTTTGCACCTCTGAAATTCGGATGTGTGTAATCCTTATTTGCCAAAACGGTATCACCCTGAACCCACTTTACCATTGAGTTATAACCACCCATTGCCTCATATAAATTCCAGAATGCAACGCCTGTCTTTTCCGCTACGCGTTTCTGAACATCTATTACCAATGGAACAGAAGGATCAGTAACATAAGCTCCGTCATGAAAAAAACTTTTATCTCCTGTACTTATAATTAATATGCTTGCATCGGGCATTGCAGCTTTAATGTGATTAACGACTTCTGTCATGCCTCGTTCATACCAGGAAAAATCGGTTACGGTGTGACTAACCACATTAACGCCGTAATGCAAAATAACCAGGCCGTAATCCTGCTGCGCATTTATTCCCGATAAAACAGTAGCCGGAATTTTTGTAAGCGGCATTCCTGAATTACCCCTGAATGAAAGGTTGTCGACATACACTCCGCTGTCTCCTTCAAAACTAAATCCAAATAGATTAACGCGACTCTGACATTGGAACGAAGCTTGCACAGTTTGTATCGGATAACCTTTGTGGATTTCCAATTCATTTACGCCCGTTGAATTTTTTAAAGGAAATGTTTGCCCGGCTGCCGTCACATAATTTCCTTCTCCGCTATTTCCATAAAACAATTTCACATTGTAAAATTTATCCAGACGCTTTCTATTGACGGCACTGTATCTCACCCAACTGCCCGAATTGCCACTTACGGTATCTATAACATTTGTCAACGCAGGAACAAAATCATATCCACTAATTCCCAGTGTATGATTACTTGCCGACTGATCCAGCAAAGAATAAATTTGCCAGTTCGAAGAAAATGTATGAAATACAGTCTGCCTGAATCCAGCGACAATGGACGTAATGGGCATAAAGCCTACTCCATTTCCACCGAATGTATCCTGCAATGATAATCTGAGATCCTGTGTTACCAGGTCGCCCTCTATCATTGAATCTCCAAAATAAGCAATACGGGTCTTTTTTTTCTTTTGTTCAGTCTGACGGAGTGAATTCAGAAAATGAGCCAAAGCGGATAAGGTATCCGATCCAAAATCTACAATAGCATCTGGCAGCGCTTTCACTTTGGAATAAGCCAGTTTATCAATTTTGATGATAGAATCAGTTAATAATTTTTCAGAGACAGGCACATGCAAAAAAATGCTTCTGTACTTTACATCAGAAAAGAGATCAATACGTTTTAATTCGTGATTCTGTAGGATAAAGGAAGAATCAATGAAAGACAGCCCACTTAAAATAGCAACAACAACGGTAATGATAATAATAGTCTGCCTCAGTTTGTTCGCCGGATTCATATCTATAAATATAAAATGTAAAATCCGTAAAACCCTGCGTTTTCCTATGATTTATAAACAATGGACCGTTAAGTAAAAAGCCGTCTCGTCTCGTCAGACAACATTGTCTAACAAGACGAGACGGCTTTCAAAAATTTAAGAAAAGAGATTTATTGTACTATAACTTTTTCAGTATAGCGTTGTGTTTTAGTACTTACTTCCAGGAAATAAATTCCTGCTGACGCAATTTTTACGGTCGCCGTTGTAGTTCCCTTATTTACATCTGCGTTAACTTCTGCGCCGAGCACATTAAATACGCGGATCACATCAGTAGCATTCAGATGAGCAATGGTAAATGTTCCCTCTGATGAAGGGTTCGGGAATATGCTAACCTTACTGCTGTTTTGAATATTCTGAATACCAGTATTCAGTGGTTGGGATTTAAAATGAATCTCATCTATTTTAAGGTCCGATCCTGCTGAAGGGGCAAGTGTATCTTTCCACAAAGTAGATTGAACATTTACCGTAACACTATCAGGAGTGCCAATGAGGTTAAAAGGCATTTCTACATATTTATAACTTGAAGAAGTTCCCAGGTAATAAGTCATTCCTCCTATAGGAGAGCCATTTTTCGTGAAACTTAAATTGACCTGGCCGCTATCATTAGCTGATGCAGGAGCATACTTGTAGTAAAAAGCAAGGGTGTCAACCAGGTTTGTGAAAGGATCTCCACCCTTCTGAATGCACATTCCACTCCCATGTTTTGGACAAATGCTGTAATCGGTAGCAACTCCGGCTGATTGAGTCACAGGATGGTTATTATTGTTACCTGGAAATGATTTCAATTCCATCGCATACATTCCTTTTGCTGCATCCGTTGTTCTGAATATTCCATTGCCCTGATCATCCGTCTGAATGTACCAATCCTTTGGTGTATTTACATTTATCGTTTGCCAGTTTTCAAAGTCACCGTCAAAAGAAGATAGCGCAGGCTGACTCACGCCTCCGGTAAAAGTAAGACTGTCCAGCTGAAGCATGCTTCCCGCCTTTTGAATATTAGCAAATGCATCACTTGAAACAGCTGCAAATATCATGCTGTCAGGCGTTGCCGAAAGAGAGAAGCTTATAGAAAATTTAGTGTATGTAGAATGCAGTCCGGCAAACTTATGCAGGTATGTACCCAGGCAGACTCCATTCTTTTTAAATGCAAACAATACTCCCGCTGAGTCTCCCACCTGCACGTCTGATTTATAATATCCTGTCACACCACTTGGCTTTTGACTGTATGGAGCTCCTCCCATCCATTGGCAAGGGTTTCCTCCCCCATTATTAGGGTTGGCGTTTATGGCATAACCAAATGAAGTATCTGTTGCATTTGCAACCGTAACAAGCTTTAATGCATATGTACCATGATCAGCATCTGTAGTTTTGGTACAATTAAAAGGCAGGTTACTTCTAAAAAAAGAGGTTGGATTCGAATTTTGATTAATACCCATAGGTATTTCATAGCTACCCGAATTCCATTGTTCAAAATTTCCATTAGGAATGGATTGAGATTTAGCAGTTAAGCTGATGCAAACAGCTGCCAGTAAGTATAGTTTCTTCATGTGGGTAGATGTTAAAGTTTTGTCAAATATATTAATATTAACAGATGTATAAAAACCTGATGGAATAAAAAAATAAATGTCAAAACAGTTAAACGGATTGGGCGATCAGGAAGACAGATTTTCCTTTTTTACAGAAATATATTCGTTCAGTTTATCTGTCAACAATTTGGAAGTATTATTGAAATATCGTTTGTTCTTGTAAGCTCCTACCCAACGCAAACCGCTTACAACATTAGTCAGAAAAAGTTCATCTGCACTCAATAAAACACTTTGTGCCAGATTGATTTCATAAACAGCGATACGATTCTTGAATGCCACTTCAATTATTTTTTTGCGAAGTACTCCATCTACGCAACCTTCAATAACAGGAGGTGTATATAATACACCGTTTTTCACCGCAAAAATATTAGAGCTGATAGACTCGATTACATCACCTTTGGTATTCATTATAATGCAATCGTCCAGCTGGTTTTTCATTTTATGTGCTCCGGCAAGTACATATAATAAACTGTTACCGGATTTTATCGGGGATAAACTATTCTGCTGTTTCTTGATCTCATTAAAAATATCAATGTTGTATCCTTTTGCATTGATCAGGTACTCATTATCCTCTATGATATAGGCTTCAATCATATAGGAGGTGCTGTTGTCGTGCGGTGTATAAAACTCATCTCCATTTCTGAATACAGTTAACCGGATCCTTCCGCCAGCAGTAATTTTATTTGCCGCAACAAGTTCATTGATTTTTGACTGAAAGAAATCTAGAGTGTAATCTGCAGAGAGCTCCATTTTAAGAGCCGTAATTCCTTTTATTAACCTGGCAATATGATCATTCAGAAACAGGATCTGTCCATTCATAATCCGTATTGTTTCAAATACAGAATCTCCAAAACGAAATCCCCTGTTGCTCACGCTTAACAATGGCGCAGACGCATCCACAAGTTTCCCGTTATAATTCACAAAGGAAGTCATCCGGCGAATTTAATAAAAATATCAATTGAGCTATCAGGCCTTTATAAACTGCATCAGCTCCGGCAAAGGTGTGTTCGCCTCTATCAGAATACCCTTAACGCCAACTTTTTCAGCAGCTTCTGTATCCCTTTCTTTATCTCCAATAAAATAGGATTGGGCCGGATCTATATTAAACCTGGCCAAGGCCTTTTCAACAAACAGCGAATCTGGTTTCCGACAGATACATTTACTTACATCCGGATGATGAACACAATAATAAATCTCATCAAACGCAAGTCCGGATTCTTTCAACGTTTCAATTAAATAGGTATGAAGTATTTCAACATCAGTTTGCTTATACAATCCCTTAGCAATACCACTTTGGTTTGAAACTACAATAAGTAAATATCCTCTCCTCCTGAATTCTTTAAGGCCTTCAATTAATCCCGGCAAAATCTCAAAATCTTCCAAACGGTAAGTAAATCCCCGTTCCCGATTGATCACTCCGTCTCTATCTAAAAAAATGGCTTTATTCATTGAAACATACTTTGGATCTGGTAAACAAAATTCATAAACAACACTGGCCTGAGAACACCGGTTAAAACAATGCCATAAACAGCTCCCCAGAAGTGTGCAGAATGTCCAACATTATCACCGCCCTTTCTATCCATGTACCAGGAATATCCGAGATAAAGAGCTCCAAAAATAAATGCTTTAACGGGGACAAACCAAACCAACAACGTACTCAGGGGACTGATCAATATACTGGAAAATACAACCGCAGCAACTGCCCCAGAAGCTCCCACAGCATTATAGGTATAATTATGCTTATGCTTATTGTAACTATATAAACTGGAAGCGGGTAAAGCAGTTACATAAAGTACAGCAAATGCAAATGACGAACTTGTGCCAAACAACATTTTAAAGTAATAATCTTCAACTGCTGTTCCGAATGAATACAAAACAAACATGTTTAATAATAAATGTCCGAAGTCAGCATGCAACAAACCATGCGAAAATAAACGATACCATTCTTTATGATCATGCACAGCAACAGCATTAAACACCAGCTTATTAAACAGGTCACGGTTACTGAAAGCCATGAAAGAAACTATGCTGGTTATTCCAATTATAATGTATGTTACCATAAGAAATATTTACGAATTACGATGTACGAATTAGGATTTAGGATTTGTCTAAATTATCATTATTTACTTGTAGTTCCCTGTTTTTTCATTCGTAAATCGTAACTCTTAAATCGTACTTCACCTCGGGTATTCCACCCTCACGTGATAAATACTGATCAGCTTCTTTTTCAAAATCTTTTTAATAATATTAATGTCCCTGAATGTAATATCGGAATTTACAAACTGGTTTGATTCGATCTGACCTCCGATAATACGTTCAACAAGATCATTGATACTTTGTTCGCTGTATGATTTTAAACTCCGTGAAGCTGCCTCAACTGCATCTGCCATCATCAGCACAGCTGTTTCTTTTGAAAAAGGGATCGGACCAGGATAAGTAAAACTCTCCAAATCCAGTTCTTCATCCGGGTGTTCGCTCTTATACATTTTATAAAAATACATGGTGCTTGTCGTCCCGTGATGTGTCCTGATAAAATCAATGATCTGTTGTGGGAGCTTGTATCTTTTAGCTAACTCAATTCCATGTGTTACGTGATTGATAATAATCGCCGCGCTTTCTTCATAACTCAATTCATTGTGGGGATTCATTTCAGCTGTTTGGTTTTCGATGAAGTAAATCGGAGCTTCCATTTTCCCGATGTCATGATATAAGGCACCCGTACGAACCAGCAGCGGCTCTCCTCCTATCTGAAAAATAACTTCCTCTGCTATATTAGCGACCTGCAGGGAATGCTGAAATGTTCCCGGTGCTTTTGAAGCCAGTTCCCGCAACAAAGGACTGTTTGTGTCCGATAACTCCAATAAAGAAACATCTGAAAGAAAACCAAAGATCTTTTCGAAAATAAATATGAGCGGATAGGAAAATAAAGTCAGTAATGCGCTTACACCAAACCAACCTGTCACACTCCAGTTAATTCCTGTGAAACTTCCCTCCTGCACTATATTTATTCCAATGAAAG
>Ga0206957_1041_pt2 | contig 35519 bp, 11 predicted proteins | sample Alteio_BWOrgHeat_32_FD_152975 | JGI IMG/M metagenome (GOLD analysis project Ga0206957, IMG submission 152975) | Enriched cells from forest soil in Barre Woods Harvard Forest LTER site, Petersham, Massachusetts, United States -... | ecosystem: Environmental > Terrestrial > Soil > Temperate forest >...
AATTTCCTTATAAAAAACTTGTCCGTATTTGGGTTTTGAAATCAGCAAAGAGGATATTTTGAACATGATACAATATTCCGGGTATAGGTTTCAGAAAATGGAATATATCAATTTATATTCGCATATAGCTTCGGAATTAAATGCAGGCAAAATTGTGGCATGGGTGCAAGGCCGCGCGGAGTTTGGCCCGCGTGCACTGGGTAACCGGTCAATTTTAGCGCATCCGGGTTTGGATGGCATGAAGGACAAAATAAATTCAAGTGTTAAATTCAGGGAAGAGTTCCGTCCGTTTGCACCGGCAATACTGGAAGAATGTGCATCTGAATACTTTGAATATTATCATCCAACGCCATACATGGAGAGAGTGCTTCCAATAAAGGAAGAGAAACGAAAATTTTTGATAGCTGTAAATAATGTTGATAATACCGGACGCCTTCAAACGGTTGCCCGGAAGGATAACGAGCATTTTTATAATTTAATAAATGAATTTCATAAACTCACAAACACTCCAGTACTATTAAATACAAGCTTTAATGTAATGGGAAAACCAATTGTAAATTCAGTAACCGATATAGCTGCGGTATTTGCAACCAGCGGTATAGACGTATTGGTGATAAATGAATATGTGATTACGAAGTAGCCCTGCTTCAATACATCAATCATAGAAAAATATTCACACATTTTTTAAAAGCATTCTTTATACACTTTCCTTTTTCAATTTGATCTTCGATTGCTTGCATGCAAATTCATCAATGGCTTATTCGCTAGTTGTGCAATTCACTTTCGCTATTGGTAGCGTTTTTCTGCAATTGTATAACAGGGAGCCTTACAAAATAAATCAATATCTTTTCTAGGTGTTTATACCTAGATGATAAAAAAATCCCTATTGATAGGGCTTTCAGAGGCAAAATTTAATAAAATTTAATTATTGACATGTGTAATCTAATGTTGTAACCTTGCGCCCGCATTTATGAGCTAATACAATAATTGTAGTAACAAACACCTATTTTGACTATGAAAATCTACCTATTTAAAACAAGCAACATTCTTTTTCTATTAACAGTATGTATGGTCGGTTTTACTGTTGAGGCCCAAAATAATATGGGGGTTGATGAGCCCAATCCTGCAAGTAAACTGAGTGTCAGAGGGAATAGTTCGATCGGGTCAAGCTATTCTACTATTGCAGCTCCAACTAATGGAGCTATAATACAAGGAAATGTTGGGATTGGCACTTCTGTTCCAAATTCGCAACTTGAAATAAATGGGAATTCGGGTTCAACGTTGAAAATAACTGATGGAAATCAGGGCGCAGCTAAGGTGTTGACATCGGATGCAAATGGTAACGCGTCTTGGCAAGCAATACCGGGTGTATCTGGTCCAACTGGTGCTCAAGGTTCAACAGGCCCAACAGGCCCTTCCGGAATCAATGGTTGGTTGTTATCTGGAAATCCTAGTACCACTCCCGGAACTAATTTTATTGGAACCACCGATGCTAATGCTTTAGTTTTTAAAACAAATTCAAGTGAAGCAATGAGAATTCTTTCAGGAGGAAATATCGGTATAGGTACAACTTCTCCTTTAGGTACTTTCGATGTACGAGGCACTAGTATAAATCTTAAAAGTACCTCGGTTATAAATAGTATCGCCAGTTCTTACGATTGGGGAGGGTATGATGAAAGCAGGCCAACTGGTACCACAAATTTTTATTTTGGAAGACTATCTGTTATGTCTCCCAATATATCATCTAGTTCAACGGGATCACTTTACATTGGCTCTTCGGGGACTGCTTATATAGGAACATCTGGTAAAAATTATTCCAATACTGCTTCTGCAGTAAATCAAGCTGTGGTTGGTTTGCAGGGAGCAGTTTACCTCAATACATCCAGCGGAACCGTTTCCGGAGCAGTTGGTGTTTCATCCACTTTTGCTAACCTGACCGCAGGAGCTGTGCTAACAAATGCGTATGGGTTTTTATTCGATTTCAATAATTTTGTTTCGAATAATGGAACAACAACTAATTTGTATGCTTTTTACGAGCCCACACAGGTTGGCCATACCGGGGTTCCTGCAGCTTCAAATAGATGGGGGCTTTATTTGGCTGACCCGACACAAAACTATTTTGCAGGAAGCGTGGGAATAGGAGTTACATCTCCAACTTCATCTAATGATATCAATGGTGCCAATGGGTATAATCAATTGCGATTGAGAAAGTCATACACTCCTTCATCCTCAGCGGATTCAAATGGCAATGTGGGTGATATGGCATGGGATGCAAATTATATTTATGTGAAAACGTCTTCCGGGTGGATGCGTTCAAGTCTTACTTCATTCTAATTGTTTACACTTCCTGATGTTGAAAAAAATAATCATACTCAGTACTCTGTTTGTCTCTTCTATTGCCTATTCGCAATTATATAATAATGGGACACAACTATATTTGCAGCCGAGTCTTCAACTGTTCCTAAAAGGAGACTTAAATAATTTTTCAGGCACCAATCAAGGGTTCATTAATAATTCGGGAACCATTAGCATTAATGGGAACTGGATAAATAATGCATCAAATACATGTCTTAATCCGGATTCGGGAAGCGTAAGCTTTCTAGGAAACTCTTCTCAATATATTCAGGGGAGTGCGGGTACGCTATTCCATAATTTAAGTATTTCTGGTACTAATGGTGTGGATTTGAATGTTGTTACTACAGCAACAGTAACAAATAATTTATTATTTGTTACAAAAAGATTGATAAATACATCTTCCTCTGCGCTATTAATTATTGCAAATAATGCTACTGTTTCTGGAAGTTCGGATAGTAGCTTTGTTAATGGGCCATTGGAGAAAATAGGGAACACTGCTTTCACTTTCCCCATCGGCAAAGGCAATGATTACCAGCCGCTCTCTATTTCTGCACCAGCTAACATAACGGATGCATTTACCGCGCAATATTTTAATACAGGCCAAACGCTCGGAAATACAACCGACACAACGATCAGCAATTTAAGTACATGTGAATACTGGACACTCAACAGAACAGCAGGCAGCGATAATGTTTTCGTAACGCTTGGGTGGAATAACTCCAGTTGCAATATTGCTGCCAATGATAGCGATATGCGCGTAGCATATTTTGATACCACTGCTCATAGCTGGACAAGTTTGGGAGGAAGTAATTTTACGGGGAACACTTCTCAGGGAACAGTAACTACAAATGGACCTGCAATACACTATAGTACTTTAATACTTGCAAATAAAAATATTCAATCCACCAATTATACTTGGAATGGAAGTATTTCCAGTAATTGGGGCACACCTGCAAATTGGACACCGAATGGAATTCCAACTATTAATGATAATGTAACAATTGTGACAGCAGCAAATAAAGCTGTTTACGATGGAGTTTCGGGAGGCATAAAAAATTTAATAATTAAAAGTGGAACCCTTGATTTATCTACCAATACTTTCACTATATCAAATAATATTAGCTTTGGCGGTGGAACAATTACAAATGGCTTTTTAAATATTGCGGATACAGCATTTGTCGTAGCTTCAACAGTAGTAAGCACTTCCACCACTCTAAAAGGTAATTTAAAACTTACTAAAGGTTTTGTCACTACAAATAATAATATTTTTACATTAACTAATACGGCAACAGTTACCGGTGGCAATAGTTCCAGTTTTATAAATGGTGCCGTTCTTAAAATCGGAGATTCTCCTTTCACTTTTCCTATTGGTAGTGGAAAAGATTATAAGCCTTTAACCATTAGTGCACCTGTAAACGCAACGGATTCTTTTGCAGCTTTATATTTTAATGTTGGTCAAAAATTTGGCAGCGCTAAGGATAGTTCAATTGCCAATATAAGTAAATGTGAATATTGGCAATTAAGTAAATCTATTAATTCTTCGAATGTATCTGTATCTGTTGGGTGGGACACTCTGAGCTGCAATGTGGTTAATAATATTAATAATATGCGACTGGCGGAATGGGACAGTAGTAAATGGATAGACCTAGGTGGTACCAATATTTCCGGAACAGTGTCCCACGGAACAATATCCAGTTCCAGCCCGCTAACAATTTATGCTGCTCTAACCTTAGCAAATACGAATCCTTGTCACATGAATCTAAGTACAAGTTCTGATACCAGTATTTGTATTGGCGGAAGCACTACACTGGCGGCTAGTGGAGGGGTGGGTTATAATTGGTCACCGGCATTAGGGTTAAATTCAACCACCATTCCAAATCCTGTAGCAAGTCCAACCATCACAACTACTTATACTGTGACTGTTACATTTTCTGGAGGATGCATGCAAACTCAAGCTGTGAAAATAAATGTCAACCCCTTACCAAATGTAAATTCGAACGCAACAGCAAATAGTGTGTGCCTAGGTAGCGGTGTAGTCTTAAATGGCACCGGCGCTAAATCGTATAGATGGACAAACAACATCATTAGTGCCATGCCCTTTAAACCTTCGGCAACAGCTACTTATACTGTAACCGGGATTGATAATAAAGGTTGTGTCGACACTTCATCAATAACAATAATAGTTAATCCTAATCCAATAGTTAGTGCGTCCGCAACGACTCACTCTATATGTTCAACAGGTACTGTAACTTTGTCGGGCAGCGGCGCACAAATTTATACTTGGTCTGGGGGCATAAGTAATAATATTCCATTTAACCCTGTTGCAACTAATACGTACACTGTGGTCGGAACAGATGCAAACGGCTGCAGAGGAACCTCGACAACTACAGTTGCTGTTAATTCCCAACCCATAATAATTGCGAACGCAAGTTCTAATAATATCTGTCCAGAAAAAAGTATTGTACTCACCGGATCGGGTGGAGTAAACTACACTTGGAGCAATGGTGTTGTAAATGGTCTGGCTTTTAAACCTGTGCTAACAAATACCTATACCGTTACAGGAACAGATGCCAATGGGTGTAGCTCTACTTCAACAACCACCGTGAATCTAAATCCAGCTCCTAACGTAATAGCAAATACTAGTAGCAACTCTATTGCGTGTGGCACAAGTATAACCCTGACAGGGGCGGGAGCCCAATCTTATATGTGGAGTGGCGGTGTTACAAACGGAATTCTCTTTACTCCTTCTTCAACACAAACATATACGGTGACCGGTACGGATTCACAGGGCTGTACGGCTACTTCTACGGCTGTTGTTACGGTTAATTCTGCGGCTAACGTGCAAGCAGGAACAGCGACCACTATTTGTGCTGGTGGCAGCACAAACTTGAGTGCCAGTGGGGGTACAATTTATTCATGGTCACCAGCAAACAGTTTAAACGACAATGCACTTTCAAATCCCGTTGCAAGCCCGTTGAGCACTACGACATATACGGTAACGGTTTCCAACGGTTTCTGCATTTCAACAAGTACTGTCACTATTACGGTGAACGCTTCGCCTCAGGCTGGCATTACAGTTAGTCCGCAACACACGATTGCAAATGGCAATCCGAATACCATTTACGTGGGAAGCGGTGCGCAGTCGCTGACACTCACTGGTAATCCAGGAGCCAATGCAGTTTCTTACGGCTGGTCGCCCAGCACAACCTTAAGCTGCACAAACTGTTTAACAACGCAAGCCAGTCCGACAACAACTATAACGTATACGTTCACTGTAACATACAGTAATGGTTGTACTTCGGTATCAACAGTGACGATTACCGTGACGAATCTTTTGAATGTATGTAAGAAATGCTAGAACGAATGACGATGTACAATTTACGAATGAAACTGATTAGTCTATAAGAATTTAAACGTTTCCTGAGCGGAGTCGAAGGAAACACCAGAGAAATGCAAAACGGAGCAAAAGAAAAAATGTTAAAACGAATGACGAATTACTCCCGATAGCTATCGGGATGACGATTTACAATTTAAGAATGAAAAATAAAAAAATGAACAATATAAACTCTCCATCCGCTATGGAAAATACCCTTAATTCAACGAACATGAAAAAGGCTTTATTCTTTTTACTTGTGTCAGGATTAATCTTGACAAACGGTTTTGCACAAACCAACAGTTTTCCTTCCAGCGGCAACGCCGGAATAGGAACTACATCGCCAGCAGCACCACTGGAGATAAATACCACACTTAATGCGGGCGACCCCTTCTTTCAGTTTGGAAACTCACAGCAATACAATCAAGTTGTTTTCCGCGACCGGGATATTGCCAGCTTCTTGTTTGGTGTGCAAGCCAACCAGATTAAAATTGGTGCACAGGGCAATGAGCACAAGATCATGAGCATACAATACAATGCACAGAACATTGAGCTGTGGCCAACTGTGGCTATCAACTCTCCAAGCAATATTTTGATTAATGCTGGACAAAATGTGGGGATTGGCAGCACGAACCCTCAATACAAACTGGATGTGAATGGAGTGATTAATGCCACGGGAATCAATATCAACGGAACTTCCATCGGAAACATTAGCAGTCTCTGGTCATCAGGTTCTAATGGTATTTACTACAATAGTGGAAATGTAGGTATAGGTACAACAACTCCAAACGCACCGCTTGAGATTGGCGTAACGCGTAACGCCGGTGATGCCATTTTCCAGTTTGGCAATGCTCAACAAAACGGACAGATCATTTTCCGCGACCGCGATGTAGCCAGCTTTCTGTTTGGTGTACAAGCCAACCAGGTGAAAATTGGTGCACAGGGAAATGAACACAAGATCATGAGTATTCAGAGTAACGCGCAGAATTTTGAATTGTGGCCAACGGTAGCAATCAATTCTCCGAATAATATTTTAATTAATGCAGGACAGAATGTGGGTATCGGTACTACAAGCCCTCAGTCGAAACTTGACATCAACGGTACTGCGCACGTAGCAGGAACGGTCAGTTTTGACAGCGATCTGGCTTTGGGTGGTAATCTCAGTGTAACGGGAACTCTGCAAACCAGCGGCAGTCTTTCTGCAGGTTGTGTATCCACTGCATGTTTAAATGTTTCTGGTACAACAACAATTGATAAAATATCCACTTCTGTTTTGCAAACCGATAGTATACATGCAGGAAACAGAATTGAAGTAGGACATTCTGTTATTATCAATGGTACATCGGCAAATCCATTTAGTTACGATGAAATTTACACCGATAATTTAAGCCCGCATAATGATTTATATATTCAAACGCCGCATCAATTTGGTATTACTAAATTTAATAACACTATAATAAATGCCAATAACAATCAATTTGTCGGAATAGGAACTACATCACCAGCTTCAAAATTTGAGGTTGTTGCTCCTAATCCTGCATTCATACCTACTCCAATTGTAACAGACCCAATTAAAATTGCTGATTTTGCTGATTACTATAACAACGGAAGCATACTAGAAGTTAGATCAAGATCGAATTCTTTAGATCTTAATACGGTTACCAATGATTTAACTTTTTCTTCGAGTGGCACAGAATTCATGAGGTTAAATACTTCAGGAAGTTTCGGTATTGGAACTAGCACTCCTCTTAATACTTTGGATGTCTTTGGTTCTTTAGCAGTTGGTACCTATGCCGGTTTGTCGACGGCACCGTTAAATGGTGCGATTATCAGCGGAAATGTTGGAATAGGAACTTCTGATCCGCAACAAATTCTTCAGGTGAATGGCCCAATATTACTTAATGCAATTACCAACGGAAGTTATAATTCAAATACTTCATTATTTTTCGGAGCAGAATATGCTAAAAATGCTTCCCCAAATAATCATTTTGGAAAATGGGGAATACAATACGTTCCGGTTCATGGAAACTTTGGTGCAATTGATGCAAATAGTCAGGGGGGCTTAAATTTTTGGATTCCTTTTGATCCCGATGATTTAAATAATGTAGGAAATGCCTATTTATTTATTGCAGACGGCGTTTTAAAAAATAATGTCAACATGCCAAATGGATCAGGTGGTGTGACTCCATCAACAGTAACAACTAATGGGTATGTTGGTATTGGAACTGCTGATCCATCTTATAAACTTGATGTAGCTGGTGTTGTGAATGCTCAAAACTATTTGCAAAATGGACAACCATTAAGCTCAAGCCAATGGACCAATTATACTCCGGGCATTAATACAAACACACTCAATGGTCAGGCAACTAATCTTAATGCTTCCGATATATATTATGAAGGGAGAGTAACAATTGGAATGCCTCACCAAACAGCGAATTTGCCTCAAAGTTCGGCAGACAATTACACGTTATTTGTTGGTGCCGGTATACTAACTGAGCATTGCAGAGTAGCTCTCCAAACCTCGGCAAGCTGGAGTGATTATGTTTTTAATAAAGATTACAAATTAAAAAGTGTTTCAGATTTAAAGGAATACGTAAACAAAAATCATCACTTACCGGGTGTACCATCTGCCGAAGAAGTCGCGAAAAATGGTATTGACGTAGCTCAAATGGATGCAAAACTTTTGGAGAAAATAGAAGAGTTAACACTATATATAATCCAAATGAAGAATGAAATTAATGGATTACATGAGCAGGTAAATAATTTAAAGCAGAGCAACTCAACAGCTGTACATTAATTATTGCAAAATGATTAGTAACACATGTTTATTGTAAAACTTATATCTATTTGAAATGAAGTTTCGTTTAAATATTTTATTGCTACTGCTGCTGAACATATGCTTTTTAGTAAGAATGAAAGCGCAATGCCACCAACGGTGTAATGATCCGAATCTGGATAAATACTGGCATTATCGTTATCGCCTGACACATTATTTTCTGGTACAAGGAATGAAACAAGGCTGCAGTCTTCCTGCCGCAAGCAGAAATGCCAATGTAGATCAAGGAGGAAAAAATGGTACAATGTCCTGGAATGAAGGAGCAATTCCACTGGCTTATTATATTGCAACACTTTCTACCGAATACAGGCTGCTTAAAAACAGTGGTTACCAGGTGGGGGGCGCTGATGGTGCCCTCAATCAAACAATAAGAGAATTATTTTACGCCTTGCATGCAGTTTTCCGGTTGGACAGTATGGCGTATGCAAATTCCACATATACAAAAACGCCCGGGATCACGTGGCCTGGAAGAGGTTTGATGGCAAGGGACGATGTTCCTTCGGACTTTATTAATACTGATCAGCATTGTGATGATTTAAATATTAACATTGGCTGTCCGACTGAAGACAATAATCCGCCTTATTCCTATTATACTACGTGCAGCGGAAAAGTAGGCCAGGTCGGAGTACCCAATAGCGGTATTATTGAAGGAGCCTTTTCTGATTGGATAAGTGCTTCAAAAAAAAATCAAGAATCCGATTGCAGCCAGGATATGTATGCCGAGGTGCTGATGAGTTTGGCCATGGTTGTTCGGGAGGTTGACAATATGCCTGTTTCTTTTACAGATGGGAGCAATACGTATTCAACCTATAATAGCCAACAAATAAATTTATACAGTATGGCTCAGGATTTAGGGCAAGCTATTCTCGGATATATGGCAAATCACAATTGGAATCTTCAGGATACTGGGGGAAACACTGGCCTTCTGGGAGGAGCTACCTACCCAACATCATTACCATTTGCAGATGCTGCGGGTCCTTTTTGGGCTCCAAGTTCTGTTCCAGGACATATTGCACCGGACTTTAGGGATTTATGGCAAGTTTACGAATCCATTATGACACCAAGTTTGTCCGGAGGCTATTTTTATGATTATGACAATAGCCTTCCATGGCTTTGTGCCATTGCAGCACTCAGTAACTCTCCTTCGGGTCAGATAACGCATCCTTGGTGGTCATTTGGTTTGCCAATTATAGTTCGCGATAATTCAGCAATGCAAACGGTTCGTTATTTTTGTACCAATCAGGTTAATTTGCATGATCTGGTTTATGATTCCTTTGAATCTTTATACTGGGCTGATTTTTATCAAAGCATGGGAATGGTGCTTAATGGACAGAGTGTGTATAACGAAGCTTTAGAAAACGGATATGATTTCTGTAATCTGGAAACCGCGCTTAATAACGCGCCTTGCGATGGAACATATGGTCATAATGATATAGAAAATGCCGATGAAGGATGGGGAGCGGAAAGAAGGTTTGTTGATTCTTATCCAAATCAATATGGCCAGGGCGGCGCAGACAAAGGAAATTTTAACGGACTGGATTATATGCTGCTATTCAATTTTCAAAATCTTATCTCACAGCAGTTTGTAAATCAGTCTGTAAATGTTGCGAATGTAACAGTACCCACCGTTACTACAAATGACATAGGAGGTGGAGGTGATATTGGGTCTGATTATTACGAGGATGTGATAAACAATGGGCTAACTTATTCAGCGGCTTGTGCACCAATAAGCGTCACACAATTGCAGGAACTGAATCCATTATTAACAATTAATAATGGAGGTAGTCCATATCAAATAGACCCTTTCGGTATTGTAGAAGGCACATCTACACAGGTTACTATTGGAGGGAATGTGACAATTGCCGGTTCCAAAGAGTACTCAATAGACTTTACCGCCAGTGGAGATTTGTATTCTGATATAGCAGCAGGTGCATTTTTAGATGCTGCATGTACTATAGATTGTTCCTCTAACTGCTCTCCGGCAAAATTTTCTTTTCAGCCTGATCCCGATAATGCTGATAATCTTAAAAAGAGACAAGTGCAAAATAACAGCACAAGCATAGTTAACAAATCCAACGATTCGCTTTTAGAATCAATTGCCAATTATCCGAACCCTTTTAATTCTCAAACTACTATAAACTTTTCTTTGGCAAAGGATAGTCCGGTAACTTTGTATATTAGTGATCTGTATGGAAGAAAAATTGCGAATATTGTTTCCGGGTATTATTCCCAGGGTATTCATACAGCAGTTTTGAATGCCGTAAATCTGGCTCCCGGAGTTTACTTTGGGGTGTTGCAAACCCAAACAAGCAAAAAAGTGATTAAAATAGAAAAGGTAAATTGAGTAAAATATGAAATCTTGTATTCGCCTTCTTTTGTTTAGTATATTATTATGTTCTTGTAGCAGAACAGATCGGTACGCTTTTACAAAAAGAAGGTATTATGATTTCGGGCATGGAGATGCTAAAGTTGAAACAAACAAGCCTTCAGCACCTCAAAGTCAACGAGTCTGTATTGATTCGCTTAATAAAATTGCTCATGCCAATCTCAAAGCCGAGAAGAAAAGCAGAAGGGATAGTATTTATGTAATGAGTTCCAATTCAAAATATGAACTTGTTAGAAGTGAAAATGTTTCAGCAAAGCAATCACTTGTTCCCAACAGATTACTTCCGACAACTAATACCAAGCCAACGAAATCAACCGTTGAAGTTCATGACGAAAGGTTTAACTATACAGTCAACGAATTACAAAGAATAAACAAGCTAGGAAAACGAGATGATTCGGAAAATGAGAAAAAAGCTTTTCCTTTTGGGAAGTTAATGATAGCATTGGATGTACTGTTTTTTATTCTATATATTGGTATACTATTATCTATACATACTCCAACAAGTACATACTCGGATTTAGCTGAAATTATTGCGGTTGCTTGTTTGCTCATAGCATTTGCACTAGGAATCATTGGTTTTATAAGCGATAAAAAGCAAGGCAAAAGGAGCAAATTAACTCATGTTGCTTTTGTAATAACTATTTTAATTATTTCATTGATTCCTTTATGGTTTATCCTGAAATATGGTTTAGAAATGCAGGGAAATTAAATAGAGCGTAAAAATGTGCCGTGAGATTTAGCCCGTGGAAAGGTTAAGAAAGCAAACTAATTAACCCTGAATTTCCCTGCATTAACCTGATCTCCTTTGCGAAGAAAATAGTTCATCAGAAATTGACTTAATTGCGGATCCGGTTTTATTTTTAGCGCAGCTTCATAGTATTTTGATGCTTCAAGCGTATCACGTTTAGCGAGGTATTGGTTACCCATTTCCATGTTTGGTACTTCTGAAGTCGGGAAATCCCGAATGGCTTCATTTAAAACACGTTTTGAATTTTCAATATCGCCTTTCTCAAAATGCAGTGCTAACAGTGTGGAATACGCGACAAGAAATTTTCCTGTTTTTAATTTCGTTCCTTTTTCAAGCATGTAAATGGCGCTGTCTGTTTTATTCAGTTTAGTGTAACAAAGTCCAATATTTACAATAGCTTCACCGCTAAGACTGTCGGATGCAATAGCTTTTCTAAAATAAGGAAGCGCGGTGTTACAATCATTATACAGATTAGAATAAAAAGTCCCCAGGTTATTATTTGCAATGGTGAAGCCGGGAAAAATCTCAACAGCGCGTTTGTAATGCGCAATGGATTGATCGATGAGCTGTTTGCTTTGTGGCGTTCCTTTTATTTTACCGGCTTCCTTCATTAATTCGGTTCCGATGGTTTCCTGTGCTTTTGCTGAATTGTTCAGGTCAGAAATGTCATGCTGAAAAAGTGTCATCGGATTTTTCCAGTCGCTGCCACGTGAAATTGTTTTAACAGAAAAGAACAAAATGAAAATTCCGGCAGCCATCAAGAAAGTAGAATTAAACGAAAACTTGGCAGCAGGATTTTCAAAGTTACTCTTCGAAAGCTTCAACAGGTAATAGGCAAGCACAATGCAGAAACCCAGTGAGGCAGAAAAAGCAAAACGTTCAGCTACTATTCCCACAACAGGAATCACCAGGTTAGAAAACATGGAAATATGAATGAGATACCAGGCTATTCCGAATGCAACAATATTTTTCTTTTTAAGATTACGGACAGCGTATACTCCCATTGCAGCATACGCAAGCAATGTAATTAATGGGACGGGACTGAAAATACTTTCGACCGCAATAGTATTGTAACCATAATAGAACAGGAGAGAAGTTGGAAAAATCAACATGCGCAGGTAATAGAAAAGAGAATTAAAAGAAACTCCAATCTTCACGAGCCAGCTCTTTTCAAAGAACAATGGGTTTTCATGAAAGAGTATTTGTTCTGATGAACGTCCGAGTATATACAGTTTGGAATTTACCGCCAGGAAAACCAAGCCCAATGAAGCAAAAATAAAAACCATGGCCAATGCACTTTTCTTAAGTGGAGCATCTGAGAAATAATAACCTGCAATTGGTATAATTGCTAAAAACGGCAAGACATCCGGTTTTGAAAAAAATGCAAGCGTAAATGCTGCTGATGCCGGGATTAAGTTGGAAATTTTATTCAGCTCCAGGTACTTTATAACGTAGTGTAATGTAAGCAGTCCGCCAAGGAAGCTTAATAACACATCACGGTTTTTTAGTGAATCGACAACTTCTGTATGAAGCGGATGCGCAAGAAAAAGAAAAGTAATGAGTGCTGGAAAAACGATGTTGTAGTTGTTCAGCCACTTCTGAAATAAGTAAAAAATCAGGAAGCCAACCAGTACGTAAAGCAATATATTTATAAAATGACTGATGTGTGGATTTTCCCCAAACAAGGAATGCTCAATGGCAAATGTTACTTTCACAATCGGGCGATAACCGTAAGAACCTTGTGTATTGGATCCTTCGGTGTAGTAGGTTGTCAGGATTTCCGGAATGGCTTTTATGCCGCGTTCAACCTGGCTGTTATTGTGAGTTACATATTCATCGTCAAAAGAGTAATCGTTTTTAATGGAATTTCCATAGAGGATAAAGCAAAAAACAAAAATGGAAATATAAATTCTTCTTCGCGAAAGAAATTCGCCTTACCCTGCCGCCTTGTTTTTATTTTCTTTTTTACTCATAATACTATTTGGATGATAAAAATAGGATTTTTCAATGCAATGTCCTTTTTTGAGCTCTCTCCGGTATATCTTGCCAGATCCAGCTATGGTTTAGGAATAAGTAAAATTAGCCTATATTCATTCTATTGTTAATATAGAATTTATATTTTATTCGTTTTTAGAAACAAGTAAAATTTTAAAATTTTATTTAACAAAACCTAATGATTTCTTATATTAGGAAGACTATTTTTGTTCTGTAAATAAGTTTACTTTTTAATTTAAGAATCCGTCCCCCCATGACTAAAACTTTACTCCGTCTTTTAGTTTTTCTTCTTTTTATTAGTACGCAGATGTCCGGCCAGAAAACACATTCGCCGGCACAACTCACTGGTTTAATGTTTACCCTGAATAAAGGTCAGGTTGCAGATGATAAACAGCAAGCCCGCCCTGATATTTTGTTTAAGGGAAAATGCAATGCTGCGGATGTCTATCTGAGAAAAACAGGGATCAGCTATGTGCGCAGTAATATGGCCGAAGGCTTGAATACAGTTAAGCGGCAATTAGAGCAAATTAGAAAGGGCGGGAAACCGGATGTGAAATTGAAACCGGGAGAAGACCTTCGTCAGCTTCTGTTGTCAAAACAGACAGTGAAAGTTCAGCGTGTTGACGTAGATTTCGTTAATGCGAATTCAGAGCCGGAAATAAGTACGGGTGAGCAATACCAGGGTGTAAGCAATTATTTTTATGGACATTGTCCGCAGGGAATAACAAACGTTCCCTCGTATAATCAGGTCGCGTTAAAAAACATATATAACAATATTGACATAAAATATTACGGAGGCGATAACAGCGGGTTGAAGTACGACATTGTTGTTAACCCTGGTGGTAATCCCAATCAGATCAAATTTAAATACAGTGGAATTGATGGAATGTCGCTGCAATATGGTAAGCTCTACATAAAAACTTCTTCGGGCGAAATAGAAGAGCGCATGCCGAAAGTTTATCAGAACCTGAATGGACGGGTTGTTGATGTGAAAGCGGAATATGTACTGACTAACAATAACCTGCACGAAGCATTTGTTGAATTTAAATTTTCCGAATACGATCAGCGTTTTCCTTTGATAATCGATCCCTTTGTATGGGCAACGTACGTAGGTGGAAGCGGGGATGATTATACGGTTGATATTGCCACGGATGCTGCGGGAAACTCCGTTGCGTGTGGTTATACCATGTCGACGAATTTCCCGGTTAGTCCTGGTGCATTTCAAACAACATTCGGAGGAGCAGACGATGCATTTATTATCAAATTTGACCCTGCCGGCGCACGCTTGTGGGCGACTTATTACGGTGGCACGAGCAGTGAAACTTGCAGGGCACTAACGGTAGACCCATCGTCCAATATTATTTTTACGGGATACACAACATCAACTGATTTTCCCGTTCTTTCGGCCTATCAGTCCACTCACAACGGTGCAGCCGGAACAAATAACATTTATCTTGTAAAACTGGGCCCGAATGGATTGCCGGTCTGGGCAACTTATTACGGAGGGAGCACGTCTGAAACGCCTTTTGGAGTGGCAAGCGATGCAGCCGGGAATATCGCTATCGTGGCTGTTTCAAGCTCAGCTGATTTTCCAACCACAACAGGTGCATTTCAAACCACAGAGGGTAGTTCAGGAATGATTGTCGCAAAATTTAATCCGGCCGGCACACCTGTATGGTGCACATGGTACGGACAAAGCGTAAATGATCAGCCTACGGATGTTGGTTTTGATGCTGGAGGAAACGTTGGAATAGTCGGTATGACATCCTCCTATAATTTTCCGGTGAGTGCTGGCGCTTTCCAGCCTCTTTATAACGGAGGCTCTACAGATCTTTTTATTGCCAAGTTTAATCCTACCGGAACTCCGATCTGGTCTACTTATTTTGGCGGAAGTTCAGACGAAGGAGCCAACACATGGCCATGGACAGGATTAGCGTTTGATTCAGGAGGAAATATGCTGATTGCAGGCCGAACCGCGTCTACGGATTTTCCTGTAACTGCAGGTGTATTTCAGACCGTTGCCGGAGGAGGAGGAGCTGATGCGTATGTTGTGAAGATTGATCCCAATGGCAACAGAGTTTGGGCAACCTACCACGGTGGAAATAATTGGGACTGGGCATTCGATATAGCAGTTGATGGCTTTGACAATGCTTATGTTTTTGCTGAAGTTGAAGATGCTGATTTTGGAACATTCCCGATGAATACCTGTGCATTGCAGAAAACATTCGGCGGGATCGAAGATTGGATTGTCACAAAATTCAATCCTTCAGGTAACAGAATTTGTTCAACTTATATCGGCGGAACAGCTGAAGACGATATGGACTTCAGTGGAGGAGGAATTGCCACGTATAAAAATTACGTATTTGTAACGGCTATGACTGAAGCATCCGGATTCCCGGTTACTTCGGGAGCATTTCAAACTATTTTTGGTGGTGGCGGAAGTCCGGCAGGCGATGGAATTGTGGCAAAATTTTGCGGAAACAGTTGCGGAGATGATAACATGATAGTGGCGAATTTCTCAAATGCCGGCGCTTGTAAAAACAGCGCGGTTCAGTTTAATCCAGCGATTAGCAGCACGCTGAATTGTGATACAACCAATTATACTTATAAGTGGACTTTTACCGGAGCAACTCCATCTTCTTCTACCGAAAGAAATCCTTCCAATATTTTTTATTCATCAAGCGGGACATTTAATGTGCGTTTAATTATTAACGCTGCATGCGGAACAGATACAGTTGATAAAACAATAACGATTAATAATTGTGCCTGTACACTTTCATCCGTTTCAAATGTGGGAACGGCAATTTCCTGCATCGGGGCAACAGATGGAACTGCGCATGCTACTGTCAGTGCGGGCTCCGGAGGTCCGTACACCTATACCTGGAGTAACGGAACATCGGGCACAACAAGTGTAGCTTCCTCATCGGTGTCGGGCCTTGCTCCTGCAACCTATACTGTAACAATCAGTGACGGTGCGTGCAGTACAACATCAACAGTAACAATAGGTCAGCCCGCAGCATTGTCACTTAATGCGCCTGTTATTACTAAACCAACTTGTGGAAACAACAATGGCAGTGCGATTATTTCTGCTAGCGGAGGAACAGGAAGCCGTATTTACAGCTGGAGCAATGGGACTTCAGGGGCAACAGCAGCAAGCCTTTCGGCGGGGATCTATTCAGTGACAGTTACCGATGCAAACAATTGTTCTGCAACATCAGTTGTGAATATTATAAATAACGGCGGACCTTCCATCTCATCGGCCTCTGGTTCGGCTTTGCTTTGTAAAGGAGGAAGTAATGGAAATGCAACTGTAAATATTGCCGGTGGAGCAGCTTCATATACGTATAACTGGAGTACCGGAAATTCTACGGTGACTGCATCGACGACAAATTCACAAAATAATTTAAGCGCAGGTATTTACACGATTACTGTTACAGATGCCGGTGGTTGTAAGGTAATCAGCACAGTGACCGTTACAGAACCTGCTGTTTCGATTACCTACTTTACACAAAGTTCAAACGTGACCTGTACAACAAATGGCTCGGCCGGAGTTTCTGTTACTTCAGGCACAGGTCCGTATACCTATACCTGGTCCACCGGACAAACATCAGGAAACCTCCAGAATATTCCTGCCGGCAGTTATACTGTGACAGTAACAGATGGCAACGGTTGTACTGTAGTGCAACCGTTTAACCTGAGCAATTCGGCTATTGTTTCAGCAACATTTACTCAATCCCCATCGGGAACAGTTTGTATTGGTGCTTCTGTAAATTTTTCAAATACAGGAACTCCTGCAGGTACAGGAATTAACGAGACCTGGAACATCAGTCCTACAACTGCTTCCAATGTCAGCGGGACAACAGATAATTTGTCAACCACTTTTTTAAATGCCGGCACATACAGCATTACACATTATATCAGCAATGGTTCTGCCGGATGCAGTAATACAATCGCTTCAACCATAAATGTAATTAACTGTTCAAGTCCGACTGTAACTGCGGCCGGAAATACAATTTGTTCCGGTTCATGTGCAGTCGTTACCTCAAGCCCACTTGGTGGTACCAGTCCTTACAATTATTTATGGAGCAACGGCGCAACTTCGCAGAATATAAATCCTTGTCCGGTTTCCACAACAACATATACCGTAACCATAACGGATGCAGGATCAAACACAGCAACCACGACAGCTACTGTTACTGTAAATCCAGCGATAGGTGTAACTGCAACTCCCACAACTATTAATTGTTTCGGCGGAACAGGTTCAGTTGCTGCATCTAATAGTGGAGGAACCTCTCCGTTCACATATAGCTGGAGTAATTCACAAACAACAGCGACGATAAATGGATTATCTCCCGGAAATTACACAGTAACAGTCACGGATAGTAAAGGTTGTTCATCAACGTCAACAGCAGCAATTACGCAGCCTGCAGCAATTTCATTTACAGCATCACAAAGTGCACCGGCAACATGTGGAAGTAATAATGGTGTTGCGGTTGCAACTACTGCAACAGGAGGGACAGGCAGTTTCGGTTATAACTGGAGTAGTGGTGCAATCGGCTTAACTGCAGGCACACTTGTAAGTGGAATATATACAGTAACAGCAACGGATGCAAATGGCTGTACCACAACCTCAACGGCTATAATCGGAAATAGTCCGGCACCAACAATAAATTCAATTACGCCAACACAACTTTTATGTAACGGAGCAGCTAACGGAAGTGCTGTTGTGAGTGCAACAGGTACAGGTACGTTAACGTATAGCTGGACAAACGGAAATACTTCCGTCACCACGACTAATTTAAATGCAGGTACTTATTATGTGACAGTAACAGATGGAAGCGGTTGTAATGCCATCAGCTCGATTGTAATTACATCTCCTCCTGCGCTAACTGTTCCGGTCATAACTCCTGTAAATGCTTCCTGTGGAAATAGCAATGGTTCCGCAGTAGCAGTGAGCAGCGGTGGAACAGGCGCATTGACTTACTCCTGGAGTAACACAATATCAGGTGCAACAGATTCGGGACTGGCAGCAGGAAATTATACGGTCACAGTTAAAGACGCAAACAGTTGTGCGGTTACAAATACAATAGCAATAAATAATTCAGGCGGTCCGGTTATTAATTCGGTGACAGGAAATAATCCGCTTTGTGCCAGCGGAACAGGTAATGCAACAGCGAGTGCAAGCGGAGGAACTGGCACACTCACGTACACATGGAGTAATACCAACAGTGGAACTGTAGCAGGAAATCTTTCTGCCGGAATTTATACGGTTAGTGTTACGGATGCAAATTCATGTGTCAGTACAAGCACTGTGTCTATTAGTATACCTCCAGCTATTGCTACACCAACAGTTACGCCAACCAATGCAACATGTGGAAGTAATAATGGTTCGGCTGTTGCTGCCAGCAGCGGAGGTACTGGTCCGCTTACCTATTCCTGGAGTAATACCGCCAGTGGTACAACAACAACCGGTTTAGCTGCGGGAATTTATACTGTTACGGTAACAGACATAAATAGTTGTACGGCTACAAATACGGCAAGCATAATCAATTCAGGAGGGCCGGCGATAAATTCGGTAACTGTAACTAATCCGCCTTGTTCCGGAGGGACCGGGACAGCTGTAGCAAACGCATCGGGTGGAACAGGCGCTTTGACTTATACCTGGAGCAATACAGTTTCTGCTGCAACAGCTACAGGTTTGGCAACAGGTAATTACACCATTACGGTGAAAGATGCAAATGCCTGCGTGAATACAAGTATTGTTTCAATTTCTGTGCCTGCGGCGATCAGCCTGGCTGCTTCACAAAACACTCCTGCAAGCTGCGGAAATAATAACGGTGTTGCTGTAACAACTGCTGCCACTGGTGGTACGGGTGCGATTACTTATTTGTGGAGCAATGGTTCAACAGGGCTGACCGCTTCTTCATTACCGAGTGGCACCTATACAGTTACTGCAACGGATTCAAAAGGCTGTACAGCTTCTTCTACTGCAATATTAAATAATAGTCCTGCTCCTGTAATTAATTCAATTACGCCGACCCAGTTGTTATGCAATGGGGCAAGCAATGCCAGCGCTGTAGTGAGCGCTTCCGGAACAGGAACACTTTCGTATACCTGGACGAACGGAAATAGTGCTGTTACTTCAACTAATTTAAATGCCGGAACGTATTACGTAACAGTCACCGATGGAAGCGGATGTAATGCAATCAGTTCTGTCGTGATAACATCTCCTCCGGCAATTACTGTCCCAGCAATAACTCCTGTAAATACTTCATGCGGAAATAATAATGGCTCTGCAGTTGCATTGAGCAGTGGAGGAACAGGCGCATTGACTTATTCCTGGAGCAACACAGCAACCGGTCAAACAGCAAGCGGACTTTCTGCTGCCACGTACACAGTTTCTGTTACTGATGCAAATGCATGTGTGCAAACAAATACAGTTGTTATTGGCAGCAATAATGGACCAATCGTACAGACTACAACACCCGTAAATGAACTTTGCAACGGAAACAGTACAGGATCTGTTGCAATTACAATCAGCGGAGGAAGTTCACCGTACACATATTCCTGGAGTAATTCCGCTTCCTCAATAACTTCATTGGCCAATAACTCAATAACTAATCTCCCGGCAAATACCTACATCGTAACAATCACTGATAAAAACGGATGTACTGCAACTGCTTCATCTGCTATTACAGAGCCTGCTGCGATTTCAACTCCGGTTATAACGCCGACAAATGCAAGTTGTGGTGCGAGCGACGGCAGTGCCATAGCCAGTGCTTCCGGCGGAACTGGTAGTCTGACTTATTCCTGGAGCACAACGGCCACTGGACAAACAGCAACCGGACTTTCAGCAGTAACGTATACCGTAACTGTTACAGATGCAAACGGATGCTTCGTCAACCAGACGATTGCAATTGGGAACAGCAATGGCCCAAGCGTTCAGACAACCACCCCTGTGAATGAACTTTGCAATGGCGGTAGTACAGGCTCTGCAAATGTGACAATCACGGGAGGCTCTGCGCCATATACGTATAGCTGGAGTAATGGAACATCCTCAATAACTAATTCTCCTAATAACTCAATAACTGCAGTTTTAGCTAATACTTATATCGTAACAATCACAGATAATAATAATTGTTCTGTTACAACTTCTCTTATTATTACCGAACCTTCAGCAATTACTATTCCTGCTACTTCCACAGTAAATTCAACCTGCGGTAATGCAAACGGAAGCGCTACTGCATTATCAACAGGCGGCACAGGAACATTAACATATAGCTGGACTAATTTGCTTTCGGGGTCAAGCGTTACGGGTTTGTCAGTAGGTACGTATACTTTAACTGTTACGGATGCGAATAATTGTTCAGTGACAAAAATGGTCTCTGTCGGTAATGATAATGCACCTGCTGCTGCATTGAGTGTAAGCTCTGCCATTCTTTGCAACGGCGGAACCGGAAGTATTACTGCTACTGCCACAGGTGGAAATCCGAATTATACGTATTCCTGGAGCACCGGCACGTCATCGGCAACAACTGGATTGCAATCAACACTCAATAATTTAACATCTGCAATTTATACGGTTACGATAACTGATGTCAGTGGTTGCAGTCATTCTGCAACAATTCTTTTGCCTGAACCTATTGCTGTTGTTGTTACATCAGTGACGCCGGTTAATTCCAATTGCGGAACAGCTACCGGCAGTATTTTTGTTTCTGCTTCCGGTGGAACTGGAGCCTTAACGTATAATTGGAGTAATGCAGTAAGCGGACAAACAAATAGTAGTCTCATTGCAAATACATACACGTTAACTGTCACTGATGCAAATGCGTGCAGCGTTTCTCAAACCGTTACTATTAATAACAACGGTGGGCCGGTGATTAATTCAATTACTCCGGTTGATGAGTTGTGCAATGGTGCAAGCACAGGTTCTGCTTCCATAGCTATTTCCGGAGGCACTTCTCCATATACATATAGCTGGAGTAATGGAACATCCTCAATAACTAATTCTCTTAATAACTCAATAACTGCAGTTTTAGCTAATACTTATATCGTAACAATTACCGATGCCAATGGTTGTCAGCAAACAAGTAATGTTACTATTACCGAGCCGTCAGCAATTATTGTTACCGGTACAAATGTGGTAAATGCAACATGCGGAACAAATAATGGTAGTGCATTGGCCACTGCAACGGGAGGAACAGGTTCACTTACCTATAGCTGGAGTAATTCAGTAAGCGGACGAACGAATACAGCGCTCGCGGCAAATACATATACACTATCGGTGACTGATGCTGCAGGATGTAAAACAACACAAAGCGTTCCGGTTAGTAATAGTCCCGCTCCGACAATAACAGGGATAACGCCAACAAATGTATTGTGCAATGGTAATTCTACCGGTTCAGCAGTAGTTACAGCAAACGGTGGAACAGGTACACTAACGTATAGCTGGAGCAGTGGATCAACAACAACTACTGCAACAAATCTATCCGCAGCAATTTATACTGTTACGGTTACAGATGCAGGTGGTTGTCAGCAATTAAGTGTTGTAACAATTGCGCAGCCTCCAGCTATTACTGTGACAAATATCAGTACCACCAGTGCGGGTTGTAGTGTGAATAATGGAACTGCAATTGCTACAGCAACAGGAGGTGTTCCGGTTTTAACGTATAGCTGGAGTAATTCGGTAAGCGGACAAACAAATACCGGACTTGCCGCAAATAGTTATACACTCACAATAACCGATGCAAATGGCTGTGCCATTACAAATACAGTTACGATTAATTCTACGAATGGCCCTACTGCAATAACTTCAATCGCAGCAACTGTAAAATGTAACGGACAAACTGGTTCTGTTACAGCTACTGCTTCCAATGGAACATTGCCATACACTTACAGCTGGTCAACCGGGGCAACGTCTGTAACTACTTCAACACAGTCAACAATCAACAACCAGCCATCAGCAGTTTACTCAGTAACAATCACAGATAAAAACGGATGTACATCAACATCATCAGTTACATTAAGTGAACCACCTGCATTGATTACAACTTCAAGCAAAACAGATGCAACCTGCGGGAATGCAGATGGAAATATTTCTGTTACTATTGTTGGTGGAACACCTGACTACACGTACAGCTGGAGTAATGGATTCTCTTCTGTTACCACATCACTTAGTAACATGATCAGCTTATTGAATTCCGGAACATATGTTGTCACAGTTACCGATGCAAATGGCTGCACACAAACCATACTCGAAACAATAACCAACAGCAATGGTCCGGTTGCAGGAGCCGCTTCTTCACAAACAACAATTACGGAAGGGAATTCAACAATACTGATCGGATCTTCAACAGGTAGCGGAATAAATTATACATGGACGCCGTCTTCGTCGTTAAGTTGCAGTAATTGCGCCGCACCTACAGCAAATCCGGGTACAACAACAACCTATACACTTTATGTAAAAGATGATCAGGGTTGTCTGGACTCGACAAAGATCACGATCACTGTGAAGAAAGCATGTACGACAGACGAAGATGTTTACATCGCGAATGTTTTCTCACCGAATGGAGATGGAAAAAATGATGTGTTGAATGTAGAAGGAACAGGCCTGACAAATATTTATTGGGCCATTTATGATCGCTGGGGAAATTTACTTTTCGAGACCAGTGACCAGGCACAGGGCTGGGACGGAACCAAAAATGGTTCTCCAATGGAAAGTGCGACCTACGTTTATTATCTGAAAGCAATTTGCAAAAAAACAAATGCGGAAGTAAAGCTGAAAGGCAATGTGAGCATAGTTAAATAGACTTAGTCCCGCTTTGGCGGGAGTTAGTCTATTTTATGCCCGACAAGGCGCTAAGTAGATTCAAATTATACCAAACGCGAACTTACTCTGCTAAAGGCTCATTTTATTTTGCAAGGAGGAGTCATTAGATAAAATTTTTGCAAAAGTGAATGTAGTGCACTAGATTAGCTTTGTTAATAGTTTTGAAATGCTGTTGGAGAACAGCTTTTGACAAAACGTTTACATTGTCAGTATTGAAAAACATGAAAGCAATAATTTCGTTGATCTTCATACTATTGATCAACCTGAGTTATGCTCAATACAATGAGTGGACGTGGCTTCATGGTACGAATGCTTCCGGGTCTTGTGTTTTTGGAACAGTAACAGTTCCGGCTGCCGGAAATACTCCCGGTGGTAGATATGCTCCTAATTCCTGGTCAGATAGTATTGGTAATTTATGGCTGTTCGGTGGTGCTGTTTTTGATGAAACTCCGAATACGATGTGGAAGTACGATCCTTCTATTGATCAATGGGCGTGGATGAGCGGTGATCATACAAAAGGAGATAATATTCCTTCTGTCTTTGGAACACAGGGTGTTCCTTCTGCTGCAACAGATCCGGGTGGGGGATTAACATACGGTATGGCTGAATGGAACTCGAAAGATGGGTTTTTCTGGATGTTTGGAGGAATTGGTGGCGTGAGTTATACATCCAATAATTTGTGGAAATATGATCCGGGAACGCTTCAATGGACCTGGATGAAAGGTGATGGTACCACGGGCGCAGGTGTGTATGGAGTACAAGGAGTTCCCGATCCGGCGAACCTTCCTCCCGGCCGCTGTGAGACAGATGCGACATGGGTTGACGCAGCAGGTAATTTATGGATTTTTGGTGGCTACAATGATGGAAGCGCCATTTTCAATGATCTGTGGAAGTATGATATTTCCACAAATGAATGGACCTGGATGAATGGAAATAATTATTCCGGAGGTGCCGGCGTATTCGGCACGTATCAGACTTACGGCGCAGCAAATACACCGCCGGCAAGCGGTGAAAATTATACGTCATGGGTGGATAGTAGTGGCAAATTCTGGCTTTTCGGAGGGGGAGCCAATTATAATTATTTATGGAAGTATGATCCGGATCCGCTTAGCCCCACTTATAATCAATGGGCCTGGATGAATGGAAGCCAGGCAAGGTATCCAACTCCCGTTTTTGGAGCACAATGTGTTGAAGATATAAATAATCAACCTACTTCTCAACTTGAACTGCGGGCGCGGTGGACGGATGACTGCGGTAATTTGTATATGTTCGGTGGAGCAGATAATAATTCGGTGAATAATTATGATTGTTATAATACAATCTGGAGATATAACACATCTACCAATATGTGGGCTTTTTTACGCGGCGATAATATCCCCAAATCATTAGGAAATTTTGGTACGCAGGGTGTTTCTTCTCCTTCAAATTTACCATCGGGCATTTGGGCATCTGTTGCCTGGAGAACGAAAGATGGTATCTGGGTATATGGCGGCGAAAATAATGTATCTACAAAAGACAATATGTGGTTTTATAAACCGGATAAACCTAACGTCGCCTATACCCCAAGTGTGACAAGCGGATTTGGTCCTCTCACAGTTAATTTTACAGATAACAGTACCCCAAATTGTACGGCTATAAAAAAATGGTTCTGGGATTTTGGAGATGGAACAACTTCTGCATCACAAAACCCATCGCACATTTATAATTCTACCGGAACATTCCAGGCAAAATTAATTGTAACAAATTGTCTGGCAATGAAAGATTCTTCCACGCAAACCATTACTGTTTTCAGTGGATTGCCGATTGAGTTGTTGGATTTTACAGCTACAAAAAATGATGCTTCCGTTGAACTTGACTGGAACACCGCTTCCGAAACAAACAATGATTATTTTACGATTGACCGTTCGCATGACAAAAATATTTTTGAAAAACTACTGGATGTAAAGGGAGCCGGAACAAGTTCTGTGAGGCACAGCTACAAAGCAATTGACGAAAAGCCTTTGTCCGGAATGTCCTATTATCGTTTAAAACAAACTGACATTGATGGAAAGTATACATATTCACAAATTGTTCCCGTTAATTTTGAGAGCGAGAGTTTTGATTTTAAAATAGTCCCTAATCCCGCTTCCGGAAATAATATTACCATGCAACTTTCCGGCTTACAAGATAAAAATCCGGTACTGGTTGTTATTACTGATGTTCTGGGCAGGATCTATTATTCAAAGGTTGTAATGAATGATCTGAACGGATCTACGCAGATTGTATTGCAAAGCAGTGAGCCGCTGGCAGAAGGAGTTTATATTATCACCGCATCTGAAAACAATAGACTGATCAGTAAAAGATTGGTGATCAGTAAATAGCTCGTTCATTAGTGCTGAGGTAACTTATGAACAGAATTAGTTACCTCCCGGCATTCAAATGAGCTAAATTTGTTTAATAATTTTAGTAGCCCCACAGTAAATGTTAAAGCAGATTAATTTATTCTCTTTCTCAAAGCGTGCGTTCACCACTCTTACCTGCTTTCTTATAATTATTTCAGCAGCCAGATCTGTTACAAAAGAAAATAATCCTTCGGATAAAAATAGCCTCCAGTCATTTAAACAAACCGGCATGTTGTTCACGCAGAACAAAGGGCAAATTGTTGATGCAGATAAGCAACAGCGTCCGGATATATTATTTAAGACAGGCTGTTCAGGAACCGATATCTACTTAAGAAAAACGGGAATAAGTTATGTGTTGAATAACCTGGGAGTAACACTCCAGGATATTGAAGTACAAATTGAGGGGTTGACAAAAGGACAAAAATTATCAGGAGCAGAACTGGAAAATGCAAAAAAGGAACTTTTGGCGAGACAAATATTAAAGGAACAACGTGTGGATGTTGATTTTTTGAATTGCAATGCAGACGCTGAAATTTTTCCGCTTAAGCAGGCAAAGGGTTATAGTAACTTCTTTTACGGACACTGCCCCCAGGGAATTACGCATGTGAATTCTTACAATGAAGTTTTGCAAAAAAATATTTATAGCAATATTGATCTGAAATATTATGGTTCGGCTCCGCTCAGCACAAGTACTTCATCAGATAAACAAGGTTTGAAATATGATATAATTGTTAATCCCGGAGGTAATCCTGATCAGATAAAGTTAAAATACAAAGGAGCTGATTACCTGAATGTAGCAAACGGTAAGCTCTATATTGGATCGGTGTTGGGAGAAATGGAAGAATCTCTTCCTAAAGTGTATCAAACTATTAATGGGAAAATTGTTGATGTAAAAGCTCAATATATCCTGACAAATTCTTCATCTGCACAATCTGGATCAGATGAGAAGGAAGTGTTGGTTAGTTTTGAACTGGGAACTTATGATCATTCAGCTCCTTTAATCATTGATCCTTTTACCTGGGCTACTTATTTCGGAGGCAGCAATTCTGAATTGAGTCATGGTTTAACCGTTGATGGTTCAGGTAATGCAATTATAACGGGCATTGTTACCGGACTTGCATTTCCGGTAACTACAGGGGCAGTTCAGCCAAACTATGGAGGTGGCGGTGCTTTTGGTGCGGCACTTATTATATTTCCAGGCGATGCTTTTGTTACCAAATTTGATTCCAACGGAGGATTATTGTGGGCAACTTATTATGGCGGATCAAAAGATGATTATGCTTATGATATTGCAAGTGACCCAAGTGGAAATGTATTGATTACCGGCATCACTAATTCAATCGACTTCCCTGTAAAAAGTGCATTTCAGTCAGCTTATGGCGGCGGGCCATGCGATGCCTTTATAGTTAAGTTTGATCCCACTGGTTCGCTTTTATGGTCTTCTTATTATGGTGGAAGTGCTTCAGAACAATTTTTAAATTGTCCGGGCGGTGCTGGAATTGCATCCGATGCTTCAGGAAATGTATTGGTTACAGGAGGAACGCGTTCTAAAAATTTTCCAATAAAAAATGCAGCTCAGCCTGCACTTAAAACCGGAGGTTGGGACAGCACAGATATTTATGTTGCAAAATTTGATCCGAGCGGAAATCAGCTATGGTCGACTTACTATGGTGGCACAGGAAGAGATGCTGGTTATTGTATTGCTGCAGATGCCGCAGGAAATGTATTGGTAACAGGTGAAGCTTCTTCAAGCGATTTTCCAACAACAGCTGGCGTATTTCAGCCAGTGAGTGGATATACCGGTGCATATAGTCCACGCAGTGCCTGTGTTTTAAAATTCAATTCAGTAGGACAATTGCAATGGAGTAGCTATTGCGGAGGAACAACGGGCGATGTATATGGCCTCGGGATTGTAGCAGACGGATTAAACAACATTATAATAGTTGGAGAAACAGATGCGGATGATTTCCCTGTATCAGTTGGCTGCTATCAGAAAAAATGGGGTGGTAACAGTTCATGGAGTAGGGGAGATGGTTTTGTTTTCAAGTTTAATCCGAATGGAGGAAGGGTCTGGTCTACCTATTATGGAACGAATGATGATGATTACCTGACCTCAGTAGTGGTTGATGAGAAAAATAATATTTATGTTTTAGGAGAATGGGAAGATGAGTTTGGATATTTTACAACGCCAACCTGTGCAACTCAAAAGACGGTCGGAGGAGCAGAAGATCAACTGGTGGCTAAGTTTGGGTCGGACGGGCATTTGATCTGTAACACATTTGTTGGCGGTTCAGGTGATGAGGATCTTGAAGAAAGTACAAACCCATTGGGAAGTGGAGGAATAGGTTATTATAAAAATTACATTTATACAACAGCAACAAACGGAGGAGCAGGCTTTCCTGTAACAGCAGGAGCGGCACAGTTTAACCAGGGTGGTGGCTCAGATGCGGTAGTAGATAAATTTTGTGCAACAAGCTGTGGAGATGATAACAGTGCGACAGTCAGCTTCACTTCAAGTCCTTCTACGTTATGTGTTAATTCTGCTATACAATTCAATTCATCGCTTATCAGTAACCTGCCTTGTGATTCAACTACCTATACTTACTTCTGGACATTCGCTGGTGGAACACCTGCAACATCAACACAACAAAATCCAATCGGAATTGTATTTACAGGAACAGGTAGTCACGATGTGAAATTAGTTGTGACCAGGGCATGTGGCAAAGATTCCGTAACACAAACAATCAGTACCAATAACTGCGGTACATGTACATTATCAACATTGGCAACACCAGGTACAAACGTGACATGCAATGGGGGCAATGATGGAAGTGCAAATGTCACACTCAGCAGCGGTTCGGGCGGAACCTATACCTATAGCTGGAGTTCAGCATCAGGAAATGGCGCCAGTGGTACTACAACAAGTTCTTCAATCCCACTCACTGGTTTAACAGCAGATTCATATTCCGTTGTGATTACAGATGGAACCTGTTCTTCCGTTGCAACATTTACAATTACTGAACCTGCCGGAATTACTGCAACAATAAAACCAACGAATGCAAATTGCGGTGGCAGCAGCGGAAGTGCAACGGTTACCGCAACAGGAGGAACTGCGCCGCTTACATATAGCTGGTCTGTCGCAACCGGGGCAAGCGGACAAACAGCGACAGGACTAGGTGCAGGAACGTATTCGGTTACGATTAACGATTCTAAAGGATGTACAAAATCTATCAGCACTGCAATTGTAGCCGGCCAGGTGGCAGATACGTTAAGTACTTCCAAAAAAGATATTCTCTGTAACGGTGCTAATAATGGTTCAGCCTCTGTTGTTATGACATCGGGTTCTACATCATGTATTTACTCGTGGTCGCCAACAGGTGGAACCGGACAAACAGCAAGCGGACTTTCTGCAGGAACATATTCGCTTACAATTAAAGACACATCTTCCTGCAGCGGAACCGCACTTAAATTCAATGATCCTTCATTTGAAGGAACTCCGAAATTAAATTCAACACCTCCTTCCTGGAATATTTGTGAAGGTTCACCTGATGTTTATCCAACGGGCACAGGTGCTATCGCTCCTTCTGATGGAAGTACATATATGTATATTGTGCAGGATTGTTTTGCGCCTGCAGGAACAACGGGAAGTTTTAATGAAATGTTCGGGCAGCAATTGCCAGTGTGTCTGACAGCAGGCGTGACTTATTCTTTTACTGTTGATCTTGCGCAGGCCTCTGCTGGCGGATGTTACACGGCTTTAGCAATCTGGGGCGACAGCGTTTCCTGTGGAATGAAAGAACTTTTATGGTCGTCTGCACAATTTACAAATACAAGCTGGCAGACAGATACCGTTACATTTACGCCAACACATGATTGGTGTTATATTACGTTTGGTCCCTATTACACAACGTATTGCGGAGGCATCAGTGGTTTTATGGTAGATAACCTTTCAGATATAAAACCGACAAAAAATGTAATCAAAAAAACATTTGTAATTAATCAACCACCGGTATTAACAGGATCAGCATCGGGCACTTCAGCTGCATGCGGTAAAACCAATGGAAGTGTTTCCGTAACTGCAAGTGGTGGAACACCTGGTTATTCTTATAGCTGGACAGGCGGATCAAGTTCGCAGACCGTTTCCGGACTTTCTTCCGGAGGATATACCGTAACAGTTAAAGATGCAAATGGATGTTCAACAACTGAAACTACATCCATTACAAATACATCAGGACTTACATCTGCTGCAAGCGTTGTAAATAACATTGTGTGTAATGGAGGTAAAGGCGACGTGGATGTAACCGTAACGGGCGGATCAGCAAGTTATACATATAGCTGGAGTAACGGTGCTTCATCAGTCACATCAGGTACACAGTCAACAATCAGCAATCAGCAATCAGGAACTTATTATGTAACCATTACCGATGCGAATGGTTGCACATCTCAATCAAGCATTGCACTTACCCAACCGGCTCCGATTTTAGTAACGGCTGTTGGCCATTCATCTTCCTGTGGGGGGACTGGTGGTATAGCCAACGCCGTGGCCGGGGGGGGAAGTGCATCCTATTTTTATACATGGAGTACAGGTGCATCTGCACAAACCATTACCGGCCTTGCTCCCGGCGATTATACCGTTTCTGTGACGGATAGTAAAGGCTGTACATCTTCAAGTGTCGCAACTGTTATCAGCAACGGTTTGCCTGTCGCCAGCGCTGCCACTGCAGATTCAATTATCACAGAAGGAAGCACAACACTTATACTTGGCAGTGGAGGATCCACATACACATGGACGCCTGCAACAACACTTAACTGCAGCAATTGTGAAAATCCAGTCGCCAGTCCGTCTGTCACAACAACCTATAAACTGTATGTGTCGAACAGTGATGGCTGCATTGATTCAACGTACATAACAATTTACGTAAAGAAGGCCTGTTCAGATGAGAGTGATGTGTACATTGCAAATGTATTCTCACCAAATGGTGACGGAAAAAATGATGTACTTAATATTGAAGGAAGCGGATTGACAAATATTTACTGGGCTATTTATGACAGATGGGGAAACCTGATCTTTGATACAAGCGATCCCACCCAGGGCTGGGATGGCACAAAGAGTGGAAGAGCTATGGAAACCGCAACCTATGTTTACTACGTGAAAGGGATCTGCAAGAAGACGAATACAAATGTGATGCTCAAGGGTAATGTGAGCCTCATGAAGTGAGCTTATTGTAACATTTATTCAAGTGGTAAAGACAAAAGCCATGACACTGCTTTTTCTTTTGAAGTAAATGCCCGAAAAGGATATTTGGGTTTGTTGTATACATTAAGAAAATTGGCAGCAAACTGATACATGCTGTTTTTGACAAGCGCAGCCGTACCTCTGAACAACGGCATATTATTCAAATCCTGTAATACACGTTTGCCCTCGTTTGTAATATTCATATTTACCCGTGCATCGGCAAAAGTAACGTAAGGCTTGTGGCCGCTTAATTTCTCTGCGTAAAAAATAACTTCACGGATTTCTGGAAAACCAAGTTCAGCCCCTTCTTTATATTGGTAATAAACAACCGGGGCAATGTATTTTATATTGACATAAGGAAGTTCAACTTCGTCCATAATTGATCTTCAGATTCACGTTATTTAAAAGTAATATTTTTAACGAAATCTGTAGATAGGTATGTTCGTCTCTTTAGAGGTTTGCGTATATAGTGTATGTACGCTGAATGCTAAGGTGGGACAATTGCCCTTTTGATTGCTGCGTTTATATTATCTCACCAGGCTGATATGGCCTACATAAGTATGATTTAAATCGAAAACATCGGTGAGAATAATTTTGTAAACGTATACATCCTGCTGAGCCAGCTTGTCTCCGCCATTCGCTTTACCGTTCCAGCCAAGGTTCAGATCTTCGGTTTCATAAATCTGACTTCCCCATCTGTCAAACACAATCATTTTGTACGTTTTGATTCCAACTCCTTTACCGTTAAATGAATCGTTGATGTTGTCATCATTTGGACTGAATGCATCTGGAACATAGAAGGCAAACATAGGACCCACTTTTACACAATGCGTAATGGTATCCCAACACCCCTGCATATTGGTAACTGTTTGCTGAATGCAGAAATCTCCTTCTGCTGAATAGGTATGAGAAGGATTTTGTAATGAGCTTGTTTTACTGTCTACAGGATCCCCAAAAGCCCAGCCCCATATGGAAGCGCCGGTCGACTGATCTGTAAATTGGAATACAGGGTTTTCAATTGTTGCTGTAGTGGGACTTACAGAAAAAGCAGCTTTAGGTTGAGGATAAACGTTAATCATATTCTGAAGACTGTCAATAGAGCTGCAGCCCTTGTCACTTGTCTCTGTTAATTTAACAGTAAAATTTCCGCTCTTGCTGAAACAGTATTTTGGTGCTGTACCGGTTGAAGTATTGCCATCACCAAAATCCCACAAATGTGAGATGATAGTGCCTGATGAAATTGTGCTGTTGTCGGCAAAGTTTACACATAATACAGGACAACCTACAGCTACGTCAGATGCAAAAATAACTTTTGGTACTGCATTTACATCTACTGTTACAAAAGCTGTATCAGGCGGGGTTCCGCAGTCATCAGAGATCACTACGGAGAATGTTTGCTTTGCTGTAATTTTTACTGTTATGTCTTCTGTGCTCTGTGGCGGAGTTGTCAGCCACGTATAAGAATAATTCAGATCACCGCCGGTTGCAGAGCTGTGAAGCAACACATTTGTTCCCGGACAAACCGGACCAGCAGGAGGAGCTGCAGCAGTTAACGGAGGGTTCAGCGAAACTGTAACCGTTTGAGTAGTGTTGCAACTGTTTGCATCCGTTGCTGTTATTGTATATGTTGTGTTTGCTGTCGGAGTAATGGTTACGGAGGTTCCCGTTAACGCGCCCGGATTCCACGAAATAGTATAACCCGGGGTTCCTCCGCTTGGAGCAACCGTAAGCGTTTTGTTTTGTCCGATACAAACTGTAGAAGGTGTTAATGCTGGCATTGATAATGGGGCCGGCTGGGTTATCGATGCAACAGTAGTTGATGAACAACCTTTACTATCAGTGATCGTTACGGTGTAAATACCCTGGCAGAGATTGCTTGCTGTCTGTGTGGTATTTGTATTTGTCCATGAATAGGTAAATGGTGCAGTTCCACCTGCAGCCTGTGAAGTAGCGGTAGCATTACAATTTCCTGCACACAATAACGGCGTTGTATTTTGAATGCTGGCAACAACTCCGCTGTTACTGGTTACTGTTAAAACCTGGCTGGCCGTGCAGGAGTTATTATCCTTAACAGTTACTGTATAGTTTCCGGCACCCACATTGGTTATAGAAGAAGTTGTTGGTCCTGTATTCCAGCTATAAGAATAGCCTGTACCTGTCGTCCCACCTGACGCTGTTACGCTGGCACTTCCATTGTTAGTACTGCAGTTCGCTGCTATTGTTGTTGGTGTAATTGTAATTGGTAAAGGAGATTTAATAGTTAACACAGTATCATGTGTACAACTGTTCGCGTCAGTAATGGTAACGGTATAACTTGATGCACAAAGATTATTGATACTTAAACCTGTACCGGAAGTACTCCATGCTGCGTTGATTGGATTGGTTCCCCCGGAAGGAATGATAACAGCCTGTCCATCACAGCTGGTAGCACACTTGGTACCAAAGCCTGTTCCGGTAAGTCCCAGTACGCTTGGCTGGGTAAGAACAACGGTGCTTACAACCTGGCAGCCGCCCGCATCTGAAACAGTAACAGTATAAGATTTCGCGGAAAGATTTGTTGCTGTGCCGGTTGTTTGTCCATCACTCCATGTATAAGTCAACGGAGCTGTTCCGCCGCTCGGGGTAATAGTTGAACTGCCATTTTTATCCCCGAAACATTTTGGATTAGTAGCAGAAGTAGTTGCAGTCATTGAACCTGTGCCACCTGTAATATTGAAAACAAACGCAGAATCATTTTTAACAGCGCATTGTCTGGTAAGACTTACAGTAACCGTATAAGTTCCTGAACACAATCCTGTAATTCCGGAAGTAGTTTGTCCGGCCGACCAGCTATACTTCACAGTAGGAAGTGTGCAGGTTGACGCCACGGAAATGGAGGCAGCCCCATTACAGGAACATCCGCTGGCAGGCGTGGTACTTTTTGTAAACGTTATGGCAGGTGGTGTAATTGCAACTTCGCAAACATAACTGTCACCGCAGGCATAGAAAACATTTTTTCTCGTGTCAATTTTTAAATCGTAACACGTAGTATATGGAAGAGCATACGTTTTTATTTTATTGAGATTCTGATCATAAACTTCAACAGCATTGCCAACTGAAACATAAATATTTTCGCAAAGATCGAGATCTATGCCACCTGTTGTATAGCGTGTGCCGCCTGTTACAACCTGTGTAATAAATGCTCCGCTGGCTTTGTTGTATTTTTTTAAAGTGTCGCCATTGTAGGTAAATAAAGATGTACTGCCGCATACCATACCATTGAACATATTGAGTCTTGCATAAGTAGAAAATCCATAAGGCCCGGAATAGTACAGTGATCCTAATTCAATAAAATGGAATGTGGGTCCCGGGTCAATCCACGTGGAAGGCGTAAAAGCGGGCAGAGGCAATTTCTGCATTTCATTATCGTTAAAATAATCTGGAGAAAATGGTGCAGGATAATTAAAGTTGAGATACATAGAGGTGGCTGTCGGATCCAGTGTCATCAGGTTTACATCGTGATCTCCGTTTGGACTGGATGTAACGTGCATGCCGGTCATTGCTGTGAAATTTGTATCAATCGTTGCAGCCTGCCATCCGCCTGCAGGAACACCTCCGCAAGTCATGTATAAATTGCCATTACAATCCATTCGTAGCCGCGAAATTTCAGTCGCCTGTAAATTTCCGACAGAGGTAGTTACCAAAGTTCCCTGGGCATTTATTTTTTCTATTCTTGATCCTGATAATCCATTCCAGCCTTCTGCTATGTACGCTGTTCCACTGGCTTTATTTACAGTAAAGTCACCGACAACATCAGCAGTCAGTGTTGAATTGTAAACCCATTGTAAAACACCCGCAGTATTGTATTTCGCGAGATGCAAAGGGTTGTCGCCACCATAAACCCATACATTTCCTTTGTTATCGTATTCAACATCGTATGCCGAATTTCCAAAGGCTGTTCCCAGGTTAGGAAATGCCACAACACTCACCCATGGATCAACAATAAGTGTTTTATTTTTATTGTATTCGGCATTAAAAGAAATCTGTTGTTTGTTAAGTGAAAACGATGACCACACAGATGAATTATCGCTATAATAGGAGACTGGTGCATGTTCAGATAAACTTAATCCGAAAGAAGATTCAATTGAAATATTTCCTTCGTTGTCTTCTTTTATATTATCCGCTCCTTTGTATTTTACTTTCAATTGGGAAAGATCTCCTCCCGGATGAACGATAAATGTGTATTTCAATCCTCCCTTTTCAGGAATAATATATTCTACGTCAATATTCGGATAAAGATTTTTATAGGTGATTTTTTTAAAGCACTCTGCTTTCAGAGAAGATTTTAAATCACTGCCTGGATAAGTATAATAAAATGTTTCTTTTTCACTACCTGTAATT
>Ga0206957_1042_pt1 | contig 35517 bp, 22 predicted proteins | sample Alteio_BWOrgHeat_32_FD_152975 | JGI IMG/M metagenome (GOLD analysis project Ga0206957, IMG submission 152975) | Enriched cells from forest soil in Barre Woods Harvard Forest LTER site, Petersham, Massachusetts, United States -... | ecosystem: Environmental > Terrestrial > Soil > Temperate forest >...
GAGCAGGGACCATGGAAAGAATACCATCCGAACGGACAATTAAAGGCCCAGGGAGAATATAAAGATGGAAAACGTATTGGTGAATGGGTGTTTTATCATCCCAATGGAAAAGTGGAGCAGAAAGGAAAATATGATAAGAAAGGAAAAGCACAAGGTCCCTGGAATTGGTACTACGAATCAGGAAACTTGTTGAGGGAAGAAAATTACGTGAATGATGTTTTGGATGGAAAAACAACTGAATACGATGATGCAGGAAAAGTAATTACACAGGGTCAGTATGCGGATGGACAAAAAGAAGACGAATGGGTATATGAATTGGGTGATTACAAAGAAGTGGGAAAATATAAAGGAGACCGAAGAGATGGCATGTGGAAACATTTTTATAAGTGCCTGATGTTTTTATTATTCCACCATCATAATAACTGTTCTTCACATCCAGTTTTGCAAGCTCTGGGGCATTTTCAATTATTCTTCCATCAACATATTTTGTTGTGTTTTGCAAATCCCCATTTAAGCTATATTCTTTCAGATAGCCATTTTTCTTATCATTGAGATAAGTACATTCATTTTTAAGATTTCTATTCGGATAAAATTCTTTCCAGACACCTTGTTTCAAGCCATCTTTATCACGACGATTTATTTTTTCCTGCTTTTTTATAAAACCTGCTCTGTAATCTATTATATTAGTAATAATACCGGTTGAATCAAATTCAAATCCCTGTCCTTCTTCTCGACCGTCTTTAAAAGGAATTTCCTGTTTAACATTTCCGTTCTTATAATAAAACTTTGTTAAATTTTGTTTAACATCATTCACATAATTTTCTTCTGATAATAATAATTTATCTTTCGGATCATAATTTTTGCGCAAACCATTCTTTTTTCCGTTGCCATAATAATATTCAAGAACAAGCGTTCCCTGATCATTATAAAATTTCCAGGTACTGTCTAATTGAAAATCCTTTCTATTTCCTTCTGATTTTATTTTCCCATTTTCAAAATAGGTCTTCCAGTATCCATCGGGTTTTCCATCGCGCATCGTTCCTTCACTGGATATTTTTCCATTTCCGTAATAAAATTTATTGTATCCATTTGGGTTTGTTTCCTGTTGTTGTGCTGACAATATGTGAGGAATCAGCAGATAAGGAACCAACACAAACAAAAAACTTATATATCTATATTTTACTTTTTTCACAGAATAATTTATTTACTTAATAACTATTTAACTTAAATCCAGCATTCGTGTTATCGATTTTCTTGCTTTATCCATCAATTCTACCGGCATTGTTATTTCCGGCGTTTCATATTTTAAACAGGCATATAATTTTTCAAGTGTATTTAATTTCATGTGCGGACAATCGTTACATGCACAATTAGTTGTAGGAGGTGCCGGTATAAATGTCTTCTCCGGACTTGATTTTTGCATCTGGTGTAATATACCGGTCTCTGTTGCCACAATAAAAGTCCTGTCGGGATTCTTTATTGTATAATTTAAAAGAGCAGTTGTACTTCCAATAAAATCGGCACGTTCCAGAATCGGAGTTTCACATTCAGGGTGAGCAATTAATTTAGCACCCGGATTTTTTTCTTTGAGTTTTATTATTTTATTCAGTGAAAAAATTTCGTGCACCATGCAAGCTCCATCCCACAATACCATTGACCTGCCTGTTTTTTTAGCTATATAAGCCCCCAGGTTTTTATCCGGAGCAAATATTATTTTCTGATCCTTAGGTAAACTGTTTACAATTTTCTCTGCATTACTCGAAGTCACAACGATATCAGTTAATGCTTTAATATCTGCCGAGCAATTGATGTATGAAATCACAAGATGATCAGGATGTTGTTTTACAAATGCACTGAACTTATCAGCCGGACAGGAATCTGCCAATGAACATCCAGCACGAAGATCCGGTAATAAAACTTTTTTTGACGGTGACAGAATCTTTGCTGTTTCAGCCATGAAATGCACTCCTGCAAAAACAATAATATCCGCATTTGTTTTCGCAGCTTCCTGTGATAAACCAAGACTATCCCCGATAAAATCAGCAACATCCTGTATATCCGCATCCTGGTAATAATGTGCAAGCAAAACCGCATTTTTTTCTTTTTTCAGTTTGCTAATCTCCGCAAATAAATCCAGTGAAGGATCAATTTCAATTTCTAAATCTTTCAACACTTAACTATATATTATAATTATATTTTTAATTTATTTAAAATTCTATTGTTATTATTATACTGTTAGTTCTGTTCAAAAAAAGAGTTGTAAAACATAAGCAGATATAAAAATGATGTTTAGCATGGGTTTATTAACTAGTTATCAGAAATCAGTTTACTGATAACTAAGCATTTATATGTTTATTAACGTACTGTTGGTACAAGTTCACATGAATTAAATACTTATCATTCAGATTTAATTTTTGGTTGATTACTCTGTGTGATTTATTAAATAATAAATGAGTAGAAAATTTTCCCTGGTGGTTTTTAATCTGCCTTGTCATAAGTAACCAACAATCCAAATTTTTTATTGTTTTAGTTAACAACAAGCTTTGGCTTTAATTAACATAATACGTGTTGATAAAATTAACAATAAGAAATGAAAAGTCCGATGAATATTGAGGACTTTTACAGGTACTCTTTATTTACCCAAACTATATAAGAATGAACAAGTTAAGTATTGCTATCGGATGCGATCACGCAGGTTTTGAATTAAAAGAAGTGCTGAAAAACTACCTTACGGAAAAAGGGTATACAATCAAGGATTTTGGAACCTACTCAGAAGAGCGGGCAGATTATCCCGATTTTGCGCACCAGGTTGCTACTGCAGTTGAAAATAAGCAGTATAATTTTGGGTTATTGATGTGCGGAAGTGGCAATGGAATTAATATGACCGCCAATAAACATAAAGGAATCAGATCTGCGTTGTGCTGGAACAGGGAAATTGCAAAACTCGCGCGTCAACATAACGATGCGAATATACTGACACTTCCGGCCAGATTTATGGATGTGAATGAAGCAAAAGCCTGTACGGATGTTTTTTTCAGTACAGATTTTGAAGGCGGAAGACATGCAGACAGAGTTAAGAAAATAGCTGAAGGATGCTAACAAAAAGTTATCGGTTATACGTTATTGGTTATAAGTTTATTTCTGCGGCTTTTTTATTATTGTCATTCGCTTCTTATTCACAGAAAAAGGAAGAGCTTGAAATTCATTATGCACAAACAATTACTGGGGAGGATTTAAAGAAGCATCTTTCTGTGCTAGCTTCTGATGAATATGAAGGAAGAGAAACCGGTGAAAAGGGACAAAAAATGGCTGCAACTTATATAGCGAAGCAGTTTAAAAACAGTGGTTTAAAAGCTGGATATTACGACACCAGTTATTTTCAACGCTACCCGATGGACATTCAGTATAAAAAGGAAGTTTTCCTGAATGTAAATAACAACCAGTATAATCCGGAAAGTGATTATTTGTCTTTTTACGGACTAAGTGAGCAGACAATAAATACAAACAATATTTTCTTCGCCGGATATGGCATGGACGATAGTAAATACAATGATTATAAAAATGTAAACGTAAAAGATAAAGTCGTTCTGATTTTTGACGGTGAGCCTATGAATAAAGACTCGGTCTATTATGTTTCGGGTACAAAAAAGCCAACGGATTGGTCTACTAATTATAAAAGGAAGGAAGAGATTGCGAGAAACCTGGATGCGAAAGCGCTGTTGATTGTTGTCAATAATATTGACAGTGCATATAAACAATACCGCCATCGCCTGATTGGGAAAAGCATAAAAGTAAAGAGCAATAAAAAAGAAAAAATTCCGGTAATCTTTATTTCGGAAAAAATCGCGGATAATATATCTTCTTCACAACGTGCTGTAATCTCAGAGTGGAAAAATGAAATAGAAAAGACCGGAAAAACGATTTCAAAGGAATTGACATGTAACCTTAAGATTGAAATTAAAATTGAAGAAAAACATCTGAGCGCAGAAAATGTGCTGGGCTATATAGAAGGAACAGATTTGAAAAATGAACTTCTTGTTTTATCGGCACATTATGATCATTTGGGAATGGAAGCCGGACAGGTTTTTAACGGAGCAGATGATGACGGATCAGGAACGGTGAGTATTATTGAACTTGCGCAAACGTTTGCCCTTGCTAAAAAAGAGGGACATGGTCCGCGCAGGAGTATGTTGTTTATCACTTTTTCAGGCGAAGAAAAAGGTTTATTGGGATCGGAATATTATACTGATAACCCTGTTTATCCTCTAAAGAACACTATTGCGGATTTAAATATTGATATGATCGGCCGCGTTGATGCGAAGCATAAAGACAGTATAGAATATGTTTATGTAATAGGGTCGGACAAGCTCAGCAGCGAATTACACAGGATAAATGAAAATGCAAACCGGCAATTTTGTAAATTGAAGCTGGATTATACGTTTAACAATGTGCATGATCCAAACCGGTTTTACTATCGTTCTGATCATTATAATTTTGCAAAGAACAATATTCCGGTTATTTTTTATTTTAACGGAACGCACGAAGATTATCATAAGGAAACCGATGAAATAAGTAAAATAAATTTTGACCTGATGGAAAAGCGCGCCCGGCTTGTGTTTTATACAGCATGGGAACTGGCAAACAGAGATGAACGGATAAAAGTGGATGTTAAACAATAACAATATAAAACAGTAAAAAATGAAAAATCTGTTTTTCTTTATCGGTGCGCTGATCGTTTTGGGTTCCTGCAAAAATAAACAAGTGCAAAATGCAACGGACAAATCATTAAGAAAGAGGGATTCTTTATTTGCGGAAGCCTATAAAATAACAAGTCAGAATCCGGTATTTGGCTCAGAGGAATTTATAAAAGCGTATAATAATTATTCGGATGGTCTTGAAATTGATCCCAAAAATCTTTCCGGAAATTACAACATGGCCATCCTCTATTATAACCAGGCGGTTCATAAACTGTCAAGCATAGATTCAATAGCATACATTTCCCTGTTTAATAATAACAGTTCATACGATATGCCCTTCAAAGCGTTTTTCGACACATTAAAATTGGGTAATGTAAGACGAGACGCCGAATTGAAAAGCTGGTTTTCGACTGCTAAAAAATATTTTGAACGGTCTTATCAGGCTGATACTTCAAAAGCATATACGTTAATTGGTCTTGAGGGGTGTTATCGTTTTTTAAATGATTCTGTTAACTACAGGCGCCTCGAAAAAAAGACAAAATCATATAAGGATACGCTTAAAGGCGGAACAAATGTAACAGACTAGATAAAATGAAGCAGCAGGAGCAGTTTTTAGAAAATGCGGAAAGCAAAACGTTTGATGCGGAGCATCATCGGAAATTGTTGTTTAATATTGGTCAGTACGATAAAAAAGTAGTTGACGGAAAAAAACAATACAGCAATTTAGAGTTGGCTAAAACGCGCGCAGCAGCGCTGAAGCACAAGGTAATTGAAAACCTGGAACGTTACCTGACAGATTTCGAGAGTGCGTTTAAAAAGCGTGGGGGACAAGTGATCTGGGCGCAGGATGCCGAAGAAGCAATAAAAGAAATCAATAAAATTTTAAGTAAAAAAAATACGAAGACAGTTGTCAAGGCAAAATCAATGACAACGGAAGAAATTCATTTTAACAAAGCAGTAGAGAAAGACGGAATAGAAAGCGTTGAAACAGATCTTGGAGAATATATTGTACAGCTTCGCGACGAGCCACCTTATCATATAGTAACGCCGGCAATGCATCTTTCAAAAGAGGATGTAGCAAAAACGTTCAATGAAAAACAAGGCACCCCAATCGACTGGACGCCACAAGATATTGTTGCGCATGTACGAAAGCTGTTACGGGAAAAATATACAAAGGCAGAAGTCGGTGTGACCGGCGGAAATTTTTTGATCGCTGACATTGGTGCGGTTGCTGTTACAGAGAATGAAGGTAATGCGTTGAATTCTGTTTCGCATCCGAAAACAACTATTGCAATTGTAGGAATTGAAAAAATAATTCCAACGTTGACCGATCTTGATTTGTTCTGGTCTTTACTATCCACACATGGTACAGGACAAATTTTGACAGTATATAATAATATTTTAACTGGTCCGCGTCAGGCGGGAGAAGTGGATGGACCAGAAGAAATGTATGTAGTACTGCTGGACAATGGACGTACAGAATTGTTGGCTCAAAAAGAACAACGTCGTGCACTTTCCTGCATACGTTGCGGAGCTTGTTTGAACGGTTGTCCTATTTATAAAAATATCGGAGGTCATGCTTACGGAACAACTTATAGTGGACCTATTGGTTCTGTGATTAGTCCGTACATGAATGGAATTGATGAATACAAACATTTAAGTTTTGCATCAAGTCTCTGCGGAAAGTGCACCGAAGTTTGTCCGGTGAAAATAGATCTTCACCATTTATTACTTCTGAACAGAAAAGATTTTGTTCAGGAAGGTCATAAAGCAAAATCAGAAGACCTCATCTGGTTTGCGTGGAAAGCGGCCATGATGAAACGTAAGACAATGGAAAGAGGAGGGGCGAAAACAAAAAATTTCCTGCTCCGTCAATTTTTCAAAAAAACCTGGGGAGAAAGAAGAGAGCTGCCAGTTGTTGCGGCAAAATCGTTTAATGAGATCTGGAAAGAGCGTACGGGAATTAAATAAAAAATCAGTGGAAATAGATTTCATTACCGAAAAAATAAAATTTACGCTGAAAGGGAAGGCGCGCGTAAAAAACTGGGTTAAAGAAGTAATCCAAAAAGAAAAACAAATTCCCGGAACCATTTGCTGTATTTTTTGCAGCGATAATTATTTATTACAGGTTAATAAAAAATACCTGGATCATGATTTTTATACTGATATAATTACGTTTGATTATACGGAGAAACAGGGGAAGAAAAAAGTAATTTCAGGAGATTTGCTTATTAGCGTCGACAGGGTAAAGGAAAACGCAAGGGGGCTTGATATTACTTTTGAGGAAGAATTGAGAAGAGTAATGATCCATGGCATTTTGCATTTGCTGGGTTATAAGGACAAAACAGCTGCACATCAAAAAGAGATGAGAAAAAAAGAAAACTTATATTTGAAAAATATTAAAGACTAATACAATGAAAAAAATAATCATACTTGCATTGGCAACATTTTCAACTATTGCATTTGCTCAGCAAAAACCTGCGGCAAAGCCAGCTGCAAAACCTGAAGTTGCTGCTACGGGCGCAACTTCCAAAGAAGAATTACTTTGCAAGGCCTGGAAATTGGTTTCTACTGAGCAGTTCAGCACAATTAATAAACCTACAGAGAAACAAAAAAATGACGGAGTTACTTATGTCGCCGATGGCACTGCGTTTCTGACGATTGAAGGAGTTGCCAAAACCGGTAAATGGAGTTTTGATAAACCGAAAGCAAACGTTACAATTGAGGTTGATGGTGGAGCGGAAAAATATAAATTCAAAATTATAAATCTTACAAAGGATCAGTTTTACTATGAATACCAGGATCCGGATCTGATCCGCACAAAATATACATGCGAGCCGGTGAAGAAATAAATATCAGTGACTTTTACGGACTTTAAATTCTTCTTCCGTCTTTTTTAATTTGTCCTGCATGTTTAGTGTGTACTTTTTGCTGTAGAGAAATTTATCTATTTTTTTGTCGTAAGCGATGAGTGCTATAGGAAAATCCATGTAAAAATCATCGACTCCTTTCAGCTGACGTAAAAGTTTGATCTCAAATTCAAAAATGAAAAGAGGTGTTGCTTTTACTTTGTCGGGCAAATCAGTTACAATGGAAACCCGGCGAGGATAGAATCCATCTTTTGCGATCTGTACTGTATAGTGCCGGTTACGTTTGAGTATAAAACCGAAATCCTTATTGGTATCTACCGTCGCAGAATCAACTATATCTTCATCCTGATACAAGTATGCCTTAATTCCTTTTATTATCTGAGGATTTGAAAAGATCCCGACAATAGCAAGGCAATCCTCGCTGCTTTTTTGAGTTTGCGAAAATGTTTCAACAGAAAATAAAAAACAAATAGTTAGAATAAAAAAGCGCAACATGATAGCTGTAACAACATTAAATTACTGTTATGGCTAATATAGTAAAATGACTTTAAAATAAGATTACGGTTTATTTACCTTTTGAATACTTGAGCAGATCAAGTTTTTCCAATTCTTCACGAATGGTTTTTGTGTATTTTTTATTGTAGCCGAAGTCTTTTAAAATAGAATCATAAATAACCTGTGCTACAGGGAAGTCTAACCAATAATCGTCTACAGATATTTTTACAGGAATCATTTCTGTTTTGAAACCGAAAAGAAAAACCGGTTTTGGTATAACGCCAGCCGGCAAAATAGTTGAAAGGCGGATCATGCGGTTGTAGTAACCACCTTTTGAAACAAGTATCGCATAATTTTTACCGGTTTTTAAAATAAACTGAAAACCTTTTTTAGAAGAAATTTTCATGGAATCAATACGCGTATTGTCCTGGTAAAGATAAGCCCAGATATCATCCACCTTTTTCTTATTATTAAAGGAACCGACAACAACCAGGCAATCATCTTTCGAATCATCCTTTTTTGTTTGGGCGCGAACAGAAATCAGGGAAAGGGAAAATAGAAAAAGTAATAAATATCTCATACCACAAAATCCACCTGTATTTTAATAAGTCACTTCAATAAGATCACTTAATTCGCTCTCGGCACCGCTTATAAACACAGCTTTTATAGCATAAACATACACATTATTTGCATAAACTGATGTGTCTGAAAACAGATTATCGTCGGAGCCCAGTGTTTTCAATATCCGCAGAGGCTCTGATTTTTTAGCCCGGTAGAGTATGTAATTGCTGATTCCCTTTTTTTCATAATTCCATTTCAGGTTAATTTTCCTGTCAGGCCTGTTTGCAATTGCTGAGATAGTGCTAATTTTTTTCCGAATCCCAGGCTCGAAATAAATAAGATGTGAAACAACTATGGATATATTTTCGCTGCTATCAATTGTGGTTATAGTGTATACGTAATGCTGACCTTCAATTGCCGTAGTATCCAGATAAACTGTATCGGACATTGCAGGTTTCCATTCTTTTAAAAGCGTCGTCTGTAAATTATTTTCTTCGGTACGCCGTAATAAATATTTGCTCACGTCATCACTGCTGCTGTTGATCCATTGGAGATGAATTCCTTTTGCATCAAATGAACAGCTTTTAATAATTGCTGAGACAGGAACAATGTTATCGGGCCGGCGCAATTTCAACCTGGGAGAATAAATGGAGTTATTATAAACATGATCGAGTGCAACGACGGAATAGTAGATATTTTTTTCAAGTGTATGAATATTGATCATTTCAGAAAAACAGGAATCGGGAAGAATGGTTTTTGTGGCTTCAACTAACTCTTCTGAAAAACTATTGCTTTTGAAAATGCGATAGCCGCGCAAATCTTTTTCATGATTTGAATTCCATGTTAAATGAACAACTCCACCGGCATCTATGTTTCCGGTCAGAGCAGTTGGAATCTGTGGAGGATCGCGGTCTTCCAATTGAACCATGGAAGGAAATGAATAAACGCTGTCATTACCGGTACTGACTGCAAATACTTTATAGTAATTAATATTTTGTGTTTGTTCGTCAATAAAATGAGTTGAGTTAGCAGGCAATAAAGTTGTATTTAAAAACACGTACTCCCCATCTGCTTTTGAAGCGCGTGCAATAGCAAAACCCTTAACAGTTTTCATGTCTGCACTTTTTTGAAGATGCCAGTAAATTGCCCCGTTTTTATTATTGATCGCTTTTGCACTGTCGATTATTGGAAAGCCGTCGATTACTACTTTCGCTTTTATCTTAACTACATTTCCGACAGGACCATATTCACCGAAATGCGTAAGACCGCGGATCCGATAAAAGTAAAATTGGTTTAATTCCGGAACAGTATCAGCATAATCGATATAATTTATTTCCTTTTCATAATCCGTTAATGCAAGAACAATCGGTGTTTTATTTACGGGAGAAAAACTAATGCTGTCGGGACTACGTTCAATTATATACCCCGCATAATCCACTTTGTTATTTCCAACGTTCCATCGAAGTTGGACTTTTTTATTTTGGAATTTTCCTTTGAGTGAATCTACCCTGGATATAATTGTCTGTTTACGCGCATCTACAACAATAATTATTGGCTTGAACAAATTGCTTTCAGGGATTTTAGTTAAACGTATTCTATAGGCATATACAGTATTATTGTTAATTGTACTGTCGGCAATAAAAAGTCCGGCAGCACTGGAAATTTCGGCAGAAAAATCGCAACTCATTAACATCAAACCATATGACATAAGATCTGATTTTTGTTTTTGCACAGGATCGATATATTTTTTCGGAAGCTGTGGATAAGTTACTCCATAGAGTAACCCTGCATTTTTATTTTGCGAAATTAATTTTCTCCAGTATGTTGTATCATTTGCTGTACGTGGTTTTAAAGGTGTATCGTTAATTTTTGTCGCGACGCGAAAGTCGGAAGTATCGGGTGTAAAAACAGAGCTGAGTTGAATCCGCTCAATTGTATAACCATACTTTACTCCGGTATCAAACATGTTTTTATCGGGCGGAGCCCAGCGCAGCAGCAAAGCATTTTTTTTAACAAAGTTGCGTGTTGCGTACGTTGAAGTTTGTCCGAAAGAAAAAAGCACAAGCAATGAAAATGCAAGCGAAAGAAAATGATGTCGTTTTAAAATCATAGCTAATTTATAATACTTCTGCATTGGGTGCCGTATGAAAATTCCATGTTATAATCGTAAGAAAGTAACTTAAGCGCCTGCAAATGCACGCCAACTGTTCCGTATAAATAGGATGGATTCGGAAATTGTCCTTGTAGTAAAGCAGCGGCGGAAAGAGAAAGAATCTCTCCATCCCAGGTACCCAATATAGTTTCAATATGTGCTCCAAATTTTCCCTGAACCGCCACGTATAATTGTCCCTGGCAATACCAGCCGTTAACACCCATTTTTCCGGGAACATTGCTGCAGTGCGCACTGGTTCCATAATCAGCGAGCATCACATCAAATCCTGCGAGCAGGTGCACGACATAATAAACATTCGCTGTACTGCCTACGCCGAAATTAGCGCTTTTGTCAAGCGACAATTGCAAACCGGTTGCAAAGCCGCTTCCGTTTTTCAGGGAAGTAGCCAAACGCAACTTGCCAATGCCATTTTTGGCAACCAGGGACAAAACCAAATCCGGCACTGCTGCCATAGGTTCCAGGTCTTCTCCAACCATGAAATAAGATTTTATATTCAGCGCATTAAATAAGGTCAGATTTACCGGACTGCTTGGCTTACCAATGCATACGTACCAAACATGCGGATCAAAATGCATTACTGCTTCTCCGCTTCCTTTAACTGCAGAGAGGTTCATGTAAACGGTCATGGTTGCATGGAAAGTGGAATTGGCATTATCAAAAATCATATGCATATCTGCAGAAAGTTTCTGATCCTTCAACGGAGTTTTTTGGCGTTCGTCAATGGTTGTCATACAGGCAATCAAACCATCGAGCGCCAGACTGCCTAAACCTCCACTGCTATTTAGATTAACAGTGATCAGAATATCTCCGTTCAATACTTTTTCGGATTGTATGTATGCAAGCGTTACACCGGCTTTGAATCCGTATCCTGCAGTAGCATCAGGTAAATAATTAATAATGACCTTCGATTTATTGTTCGGATTTAAATTGGTTGTCATAGATGCGAAACTTGCTGTACCCTTGGGTTTCATGTGATAGTACATGCCGCCCATCATGCGTTTTATATTCGCATAAGGAGGAAGAGGAATGGTGATTTCCGCCATGCCTTCCACATACCAGTAACGTAAATTATCTTTCGCGCCAAATCCTGCATTTACAGCAAATGCGAATTCTGTAGGATCACAATGCAGAATGAATGAAAGACTACCGAACATTCCTTTTCCATAAATTAAGTCGTTTTCTTTGTAAGCAATTCCACCGGTTAAACTGAATGGTTCTGTTTCCACATCCAGACTAATTTCATTGAGCTGAACTTTATCGAGTGACCATTTTGTTTTTGTGGAATGAGTGTTCGGGTCTTTGGATTCTTCTATTTTTCCAATTACGGCAAGACCCGCGGATGCCGCGAAACCTTCATCTCCTTCGCTCATAAAACCAATTGTAACCTCAACATCCAGTTCGGGATGTTTGCCATCTAGTACAATACGGAGACTATCAATGCTCGCAAAAAATCCTCCGACAGATGCAGATATGGGCCCTGACAAACCAAATGCCCCACAGGTTATATATGGACTTTCAGAAGTAACGGTTAACTTTTCGAATGTTAGTTTTGGTAATGTGGCTGTTGATGATTCAATTCCAATTGCACCGTTTAATATTGCCGTTGGTTTAAATTTCCCATTCAGTTTTGTAATGGAAAAAGCGGAAGTATTGTATAGGTCAATTTTCGCAGCGAAGACGGAAAATTCTATATTTTTTTCAGGGGCAACTATAAATGTATAATCGGTTTCATTGAAGGTGTGATTCTGAAAGACTTCTGCGGAATATTTTAATGAACTATTATCTTTCATAAAAGGCAAGTGGATCAATCCCGCCATAGATCCACCATTCAGCTGATTACTTAAAAACTCCAATGAAAAATTGTCAATGGAAAAATTCCAACCGCTCATGTCTCCTTCATCAGTTGTTAACAGGTTGCTGATACCTATAGTTCCTGAAACACCGGTTTTATCTATTAAAAAAGAACTCGCTGTAATTTCCATGCGTTTGCCTTTCTTCGATAATTCAGGAGGAAGTTTTATTTTGAGTTCACGCATGCAAAAGCCTGTCCATAATACAGGGCTGGTTCCTCCGGTATTTGCGTAACCTTTTGGAAAAGTCATTCCCGGTGCATTGACAAGTTCGCTCAGATCAACTGAAGCATCCTTCACAGAAAACGCAAAATCTTTTAAGCCCTGAATGCAGAAAGGGGTAATGTTTACATCGGCAATAAAATTGTGAATGTCGGTTGCAGTAATCTGAAAACTTGCGGTAACTATTTTGGCTGTTGTCGCTGATGTATCGGGATATAACATGCCGGGCTGAAATTCGAAATAGCCTTTGAGACTGATGGATTTAAATCCATTGCAATCCCATTCTACATAATTTGTTCCGTCGGGTTTTAAATGAAGTGTAATTTTTTCACTGATTTTTATTTTGTGCTCACTCACCAATAATAATTTGGTTGAAGGTCCTCCTCCAATTCCTTTCGGATTAAACCAGACGTGTTGCGCAGCGAATGCAATTTTGCTTTCCGTTCCTGGAAACTCAACGGCCATGTATGCACTGAAGAATGCTCCTCCCGGACGAAACGATGCGCTGTCGACAGCAATTATATATTTGGTTGAGCCGATCTCTTTTGCAATGCCAACAGGTAATGATAATAAGGTTGCTGAATCTAATTTACCGACCAGCTTTTTCTCGTCTTCCAGTTTTTTTGTAAGCGAAATTATTTGCTGCGCGAATGAACTGACGGAATCGTCCTGAGCGAATAAAAGATCAACATGTAAAAAAGCAATTATGCTGATGAACAGATATAAAAATAGCAGCCGTGGTTTGATCACCTTTTGAATGATGTTTGGTTTAATAGCCGCTAAAAATAGAGAGTTGGGAAGCGTCAAAACCCAGTATAAACACCTAATATATACCTAGTTATTTCAGATAACATATCTAGTTCGGGCACAGAAAAAAGTCAACTTTTTGCATATTTTACCAGTATTTTTGTTAGCATATTGGCATGAGATTTGACTAAATTTATCATACATGAAAAGGGTTACAGCGGGAATAGTATTTATTGTAGCGTTAAGCGCATTTGCTTTTCGGGAGGATAGGACTGCTTTAGCTCAGATAGACAAACGGGATGAATCCAGGTTGCGTGTATATAATCATGAAGCGTTTAAACGCGGAGAAGTTCTGAATTATCGCCTGCATTATGGCTGGATAGATGCCGGAATTATAAATATTGAAGTCAAAGATGAGGCTCGTGAAATCGGGGGAAGAAAAACATTTCATATTGTTGGAGTAGGAGAGAGCAAAGGAACATTTGATTTCTTTTTCAAAGTGCGCGACAGGTATGAGTCGTATATTGATGAAGAAGCGATGGTCCCATGGATTTTTATCCGCAGGGTAAATGAGGGAGGATTCATTATTAACCAGGACTATATTTTTAATCATTATAAGAAGAAAGTCGATATAGGAAACAACACAACTTTTGATGTCCCGGAATATTGCCAGGATATGATTTCTGCTTTTTATTTTGCACGTTGCATGGATTACAGTAAAGCAAAAGAGGGAGATGTTTTCACTATCAATGGTTTTGTAGATAAAGAAGTTTTTCCGATCAAGATCAGGTATGTGGGGAAAGAAACGATAGAAACGGATGTGGGAAAAGTCAATTGTATTAAGTTCCGTCCCATTCTGCAAAAAGGCCGCATTTTTAAACACGAAGAAGATCTGAATGTCTGGATCACAAATGATAAGAACCATATTCCTGTTCGTGCGCAAGCAAAAATTTTAGTCGGATCAGTAAAGATGGATCTGATTGGATACTCCAATATCGCTAATCCCCTGGCGTTGGAGAAGTGAGTGCACATGTACACTTCGACTTCGCTCAGTGTACAATTTCCGCTCAAATATTCGGATGTTTTGTTGATTGTGAAAATATAAAAAGTTGTTCATTGAGCGAAGTCGAAATGAACTTTGTACAATTTCCGCCCGACTATTCAAATTTTTTTTGGATTGTGAAAACGTAAAAAGCTGTTCATTGAGCAAAGTCGAAATGAACTTTTGCGGACACTCTGTTTTTATTCAAGTCAATTTTCTTCGTACTTTCAAAACAGAATGAATGATTTAAATTTTTTTTACTACAACTCTCCCGTTGGGATTCTTAAAATATCAGCTACGGATGAATTTGTTTCATCCATACTTTTTATTGAAGAGGGAATTTCCTTAACCCAACGATCTTTTATTAATCCAATAATTCATCACTGCATTGTACAACTGGAAGAATATTTTTCCGGGAGAAGAAAGACATTTGATTTTCCAATGCAACAGGATGGAACTCCTTTCCAGCAAAAGGTATGGGCAGAACTTCAAAAAATTCCGTTCGGGGAAACCATCAGCTACCTCGAACTCGCGAAACGACTTGGCGATGTAAAAAGCATCCGCGCAGCTGGTACCGCAAATGGAAAAAATAAACTTGCTATTGTTGTTCCATGTCACCGCGTAATTGGTTCAAATGGAAAGCTCGTTGGTTACGCGGGCGGTTTAGAACGGAAGAAAGAATTGCTGTTACATGAAGCCCAATTTACGGTTTCAACAACTACCCTTTTTTAGCCAAATCAGTTTGTGTTTGAATGGTGTGCAGAAAAGCCTTGTCCACTTGCTTAAATAGTCATAAATTGGGCTGTTGTTAACAATTGTAAATAATACAATTATATACAAATGATTATGAAAAAACTGTTATTTAGTGTTGCCTTTCCCGGACTGCCGATGGATTGCACTTACAATCCTTCTGTTACTGCTACGGACAGCATCTTCAATAATCTGAATTATGTGGCTGACTCTGCAAAAATATATATTGATAATGTAACCGGAATAGAGTCTGCAATTAAACATATTACCAATTCAACAATTTATGTTTATCCGAATCCGTTCAGTAACAATTTTAATATTTCAGTTGAAATTGAAAAAAGCAGTAATGTAACAATTGAGCTGTACAATTTTATCGGAGAAAAAATACAAAGCGTCGAAAACAATTTTCTCCAAAATGGTAAACATGATTACTATGTTAAATTAAATGAAAATGCAACAGGCATTTATTTGCTGAAAGTCACTGTGGATGGCAAAACACAGAGTTCTAAATTGATAAAAATTAATTAAAAAATTCTTACTTAAATAAATCCACTATGAAAAAAATTACGCTTCTTTTTGCCATTGCAGTTCTTATTTCAAATTTCGTATCTGCACAATGGAAACAAACCAACGGACCGGGAGGAGGAGGCGTTAGTGCCCTAGCCATTAATGCAAGCAATGTATATGCGGGTACCGGTGGAGGCGTATTTTATTCAAGCAATAATGGCAGCAGCTGGACGGCGATAAATAATGGTCTCACAAATACAACAATTCTTTCCCTGGCAGTATCCGGAAGCAACCTGTTCGCAGGCACCTATGGAGGCGGCATATTTTATTCGGCTGATAACGGAGCGAGCTGGACACCGGTAAATTCGGGACTGACAGGTAGCTATAGCTTATATGTTAACTGCATTGTAATAAGCGGTTCCGATGTATTCATAGGGACAGAAACAGGTGCTTTTCATTCAACCAACAACGGCAGCACCTGGAAGGCTATTAATTCAGGATTAAGTAATACAGATGTTAAGTGCCTTGCCATTAGTGGAACCGATTTATTTGCGGGTACCAACGGAGGAGGCGCCTTTCACTCAATCAATAAAGGCAGCAGCTGGTCCGCAATAAATTCCGGAGGCATAACCGGCAGTAGTATTGTTTCTTCACTGGTTGTTAGCGGCACCGATTTATTTGCGGGGGTTTATGGATTTAGCGGCACAACCGGTGTATTGCATTCGACTAATAAGGGCACCAACTGGACAGCAGTAAATTCCGGATTAACAAATAAAAATGTCTTCGCTCTTGCCATAAGTGGAACCAATTTATTTGCCGGTACGCTGGGAGGTGGTGTGTTTTATTCTTCCAATAATGGCACCAATTGGGCTGCAGTAAATTCAGGTTTAACTGATCTTGCTATCCAGGTGCTTGCTGTAAGCGGAAGTAATTTATTTGCGGGAGCTGAAACGCAAGGCGTATTTTATTCTTCTAATAATGGCACCAGTTGGACCAAGCCAGATGTTGGCTTAGCCAGCACAACGGTTAATTCTTTTACAGCGAACGGCAGCAATTTATTTGCAGGTACACAAAGCCTGGGCGTATTTCTTTCTCCGGACAGTGGTGCCACCTGGACTCCGGTAAATTCCGGTTTGAAAAATCTGAATATATATGCCCTTTCATCTATTGGCAGCAGCGTGTTCGCCGGAACAGATTCAGGCATGTTCGTGTCGTCCAATAACGGCAGTTCATGGACTGCAATAAATTCCGGACTTACAGTTGAGCGCGTTACAGCACTTACTGCTGTCGGAACAACTTTGTTTGCCGGTTTTCAATATAATGGAGTTTACTATACAAGCGACAATGGAATTACCTGGATACGTTTAAATGGAATCGGCGTGTTAAACCTGGATGCCTTAACAGTGAGCGGTTCAAACCTTGTAGTTGGGACAGGTGGAGGTGGCATTGAAGTATTCAATAAGCCAGGCTCTACCTGGAACCTGATTCATAGCGGACTGTCCGGACAAGTTATTCAGGCGCTTGGTGCGAACGGAGGAAATTTGTTTGCAAGCATTTCCGGGAAAGGAGCATTTACTTCTACCGATAATGGAACAACCTGGACGCCTATTAACACCGGATTAACCAGCCCGACAATAAATTGTTTTGTCGCATATGGCTCCAATACTTTTGCCGGAACCAAGGCGGGAGTTTTTATTTCCAGAAATAATGGAGCGAACTGGGCACCCGCTAGCATTGGATTAGGATTAAGCAGTACACTTGCACTTATTTCGAATGGGAAAAGTTTATTTGTTGGTACCAGTACAGACGGCGTGTTTAAAGCCGACTTTAACAATACAATAACGGGTACAGTTTTTCTGAAGGGCACTCCGGTAAATTCGGGTTATGCTAAGTTATACAATACGGCTAAAGGCATTCATATGCTGACTGCGGATTCCGTTCAAATAAATTCGTCCGGTAACTACACATTCAACAACGTATTTTCGGGAGGAGGTTATACGATTTATGCGAATTGCAAAGCTACATATCCCTTAACCGTGCCCACTTTCGCAGATTCTTCGGCGCTCTGGGATTCATCTCAGGTTGTAAGTGTAGCATTTGATTCTATTGCAACTGAAAATATTTATCTCAAAGAATATGTAGTTAGCAGCGGAAAAGGAATAATCACAGGAAAGGTTGTAAAAGGACTGAAATATGCAAAGGTACTGGCACCCGGCGATCCTATTTCAGGAGTTGATGTAAGCGTAGGAAAAAAACCCAAACCCAAGAATTCAATTGTGGCACATACTACTACAGATAGCAACGGTCTCTATTCATTCGGAAATTTGCCTGCTGGAAATTATGAAATATATGTTGAGATACCGGGTCTTCCAATGGATTCTGCATACCAGCCTTCTATCACAGCATCGGATACTGTTTTCAACAACCTGGATTATATTGCCGATACCTCGCATATTTATACCGTTTATCCAACCGGACCAAATGGAATAAATCCAATTCTTCAGCCGAATAATTCAACCATTACTGTTTACCCAAATCCATTCAGCAGACAAACAGCAATTCATCTGAACCTTTACACGAAAGGTGAAGTACTGCTTAACGTTTACAACCTATTGGGAGAACAGGTGCAGCAGATCGAGAATAAAAAGTTACAGGAAGGAACATATAACTATACGCTCAGTCTCCCGGCAAAAGGAGTTTATTTTTTGCAATCGCTGATCAACGGAACTCCATCGGCTACGCGTTTGATCCAAACAGAATAACTGACCAAACACTTAATTACTTATCTTAGTCAGGCTACAAACAGCACGCTTTTCATGACTAAGTGCCGGAATTTTATGCTCCGTTTTTTTCTTTCAGTTCTGCTGTTGCTGACATTCATTTTGAATTTTAAGGCATCAACTATTGATAGTCTTGAGCAAGCGCTCAACAGACCTGAAGATACTGCCAAAGTAAAGATCCTTGTTCGTTTAGCCCATCTCTATTCTGAGTCTGCAGTTGAAACAGCTTTTATTAAAGCAGACCAAGCCTTTTCACTTTCTAAAAAACTGAAGTATGTAAATGGTGAAGTAGGTGCACTGGAAGCTATGGGATATGTTTACCTGATGCGGGATGAAAGCGCAAAGGCATTAGGCAAATACCGGGAAGCAATGTCCATTGCAAATGATAATTCACTTACGGACAGCATTTACAATATTTATAATAACCTGGGCGATGTGTACAGTTACAATGGTGTGCATGATACTTCCAATCAGTATTATAATGAAGCTCTTCAGATGGCCCATAAACTTGGGAAAAAGGGATACGAAATTATGCCGTTGATTTCGATTGCTTCATCGTATTACTATCAATCCAAAATGGATAAAGCATTGGAATATTTTCTGAACGCTATGAAAATAGCAGAAGAACTGGATAAAAAGCCGGCCATTGCTCAATGTCTTGTTAACATCGGAAACATCTATTACCAGCAGGAAGAGTATACCAATGCACTGCGTTTTTATGAAGAAGCGTTAAGCATAAATGAGCAGATAAAAAATAAAGAAGAGATTGCACTTTGCTTTAATAACATAGGGAACATCAGGAGAAAAAATAAAGATTACGACCGTGCGCTTGATTTTTACCTGAAGGCATTACAAATAAAAGAAGAATTAAAAGACAAAGGCGGCATTGAAAATACGCTGGGCAATATCGGCAATGTGTATTTGCTGAAAAAAGATTACGATAACAGTATTGAGTTTTACAGTCGGGCATTAAAGTTATCTACGGAAGAAGGGAACAAAGGTGGAATTGCAAAGTCGACGATCAACATTGGCAACCTGTATGCATTAAAGAACGAGAATGATAAAGCGCTGGACTATTTGGTAAAGGGCCTGGCTATTGCGGCAGCTATCGGAGAAAAAAAATATTTACAAACCGGCTATGAAGATCTTGCAGATGTGTACGCAAAAAAAGGGGAGTATAAACTGGCATTCGAAAATCACAAACTGTTTTCAGAAGTAAAAGACTCGTTGCTCAATGAACAAAAAAGTAAAAATATAGCGGAACTGCAAACTAAGTATGAGACGGAAAAAAAGGAAAACCAGATTAAACTGCAACAATCGGAATTAGGTAAACAAGCTATTATCCGTAATGCATTCATAGCGGGATGTGTATTGCTATTGCTGATTGTTTTTCTTGCGTATAACAGGTATCGTATTAAGAAAAAAGGAAATGAATTATTAACTGCAATAAATGCCGAGCTGGATGTGCTTAGCCTTGTGGCACGGGAAGCGCACAATGGAGTAATGATCTGCAACGGCGACGGAACAATACTTTTTGCTAACCATGGAATCTACCGGATGCTTGGTTATACACTTGAAGATATCAAAACGGTTTTTGGTATTCGGTTACAAGACTTCAGTCATAATCCCGCTATTACGGAATCCATAAAAGAAATGATGGATAAAAAGCATCCCGTATATTATGAATCCTTGAATACAACAAGAGAAGGGAAAAAATTGTGGGTAGCTACAACCCTTACTCCTATTGTGAAAGAGCATGGAGAAATTGATAAAATTGTGGTGATTGATGTGGATATCCATGACAACAAATTAAAAAGTTTAAAAATTGAAGATCAGAGTATAGAAATTCAGAAGAGCATTAATTATGCACGTCGCATCCAGGAAGCATTACTGCCGGATATAGAAGATATAACAGCAGATCTTCCGGATAGCTTTGTTTTGTTTAAGCCTAAAGATGTTGTCAGCGGGGATTTTTATTGGTTCAAAGAATGGAACAACAGTTATGTTATTGCCGCAATTGATTGCACAGGTCACGGAGTTCCGGGTGCATTCATGTCGGTAATGGCACAAAATATTTTGTCACAGATGGTTTCTATTTCGGTAATCAATCGCCCGGGATACATTCTTGAAAATTTGCATGAAACAGTTCGTTACTCATTAAAGCAGCATAAAACAGATTCCAACTCAAGAGATGGGATGGATGTGGCTATGTGCAAAATAAGCAAGGATAAAAAAACACTGGAGTATGCAGGTGCCATGCGTCCGCTGTATCATGTGAGAAACGGAGTTCTCACAGAAATAAAAGGCGATAAGCATGCTATTGGCGGACATCAATCGGAAGAACGCAGAAAATTTACCACACACACTGTACCGCTTGAAAAAGGCGACTGCATTTATATTTTCTCCGACGGATATGCTGATCAGTTTGGCGGGCCTGAAGGAAAAAAATTCATGACCAAGCGAATGAAAGATGTACTTGTTTCTGTAAGTAATCGGCCTGCTGCCGAGCAAAAAGAATTTATGAATAAGACAGTAGAAGAATGGAGGGGCGGGCTTGAGCAGATTGATGATATTCTCCTGGTGGGCATCCGTTTTTAAATTTAAATGTTGTAACCCTATCGGCACTCGTTTGTGCGGTCTCCTAAATTGTTATAAATTGCATCAAATCAATCCATCCATCATGAAAAAAATAATTACCCTGCTGCTCATTCTTTCCACTGCTGTTTGCTTTTCGCAAACTCCAATACAATTTTCCTTTTTTAAAGGAGATAGCTTGCATGGATTTGATATCAACACTTGTTTGGCACAAATGGCTCAATATAGTTTGAAGTATAATCTGAGTAAGCAGGAGCAGCTTAATTATGTTTATGCAAAAGAAAAGAATTTTATCAATGCTAAATACAATACTTATACAAATGCGAAACTGATAACGTCGCACTCCCAAACAGTATTGACTACAGGCTGCACAAATGTGGATTTTGAATCCGGGGACTTTACGGGTTGGCTAGGCGCTACAGGGATTAATTTAAATACGGATAGTTCTCTTAGCATACAGACAAATGGTATTAGCACACGTGGAATAAATTCGCTTATCAGCAGCAGTTCATACCATACACTGGTGTCTGCAGGGGCAGGGAAGGATACATACGGAGGATTTTCCCAGTTGGATTCAGCGGGAGGAGGTTCGTATGCAGTACGTTTAGGCGGAGATAGTACCAACTTAAGCAGCGGCGGAGAAATACTTAAACAAACCTTTGTTGTTACCTCTTCCAATGCATTATTTATTTATCGTTATGCAGTAGTTATGCAGGATGGCGGCCATCCTGCAGGCCAGCAACCTTATTTCAAGGCTGAGGTGCTGGATAGCAACGGGCATGCTATTTCTTGTCTTTCAAACATGCAGGCATTTGCATCGGGTCCTACAGCAGGGTATATATTATCGTCTGCAGGTGCATCGGTTTATTATTTACCGTGGACTAATTCGTCTTTTGATCTGAGTGCGCACATAGGTGCGAAGGTTACGGTGCAATTTACTGCAGCAGGTTGTACGAACGGGGGACATTTTTGTTATGCTTATATAGATGCCAATTGCAGTTCTAAACAATTAACACAAACATTGGCACCGCAATGTCCGCCTGTAACTCCTCTAACTACATTCATGGCTCCTGCAGGTGGCACTTACAGCTGGACAATGATTCCTTCCGGTTCAGGTATTGTAGGGTCAACTATAAATCAGTGGGCAAGCTTTAACCAGAACGGACAGTATCGGGTGACGGTCTCTCCTTCGGGACCTGGCGCTTGTACATATACGATAGATACTACCATTGTGTTTCCTGTGACTCCTGCATTAAGCAGCGTTTCATCTTCTTCCACCTGTGGTAACAGCAATGGGAATGCCTCTGTAACTGTGAGTGAAGGAACAAATCCATTTACATATTTATGGAGTAATGCAGCAACATCGCAAACAATAACTGGTCTTGCTGCGAGTGACTATACAGTTACTGTTACAGATGCTAAAGGCTGTACTCAATCTGCAGTGCAAACCGTAAATAATGCTTCAGGAGCGACAGTAAGTATTTCAGGATCTGTTAATATAACCTGCAATGGTGGCAATAACGGATCTGCTTTAGCCAGCGCAAGTGGCGGAACAGCACCGTTTACGTATAGCTGGAGCAATGGTGCAAGTACTGTAACTGTCAATAGTTTAACTGCAGGCCCATACACAGTATCTGTCATTGATGCCAATGGATGTTCGTCAACCGCCAACGTAACTATCACCGAGCCTACTGCAGTTCGTGCGGCGATATCTGCACAATCAGATGAGAGCTGTAGTGGAGCAAACGGCTCTGCATCCATCAGTGCTTCTGGTGGAGCAGGTACATATATCTATTCCTGGAGCAGCATCGGTGCAGGCACTACATTATCCGGAGCATCCGCAGGAGTATATACCGTAACGGTAACTGATTATAAGGGCTGTAGCACAAGTCTGACAGTAACAATCGCCGATACAGTAAATGGAGGTCGGATAAACGGTCAGGTCTCTTACAGTGGCGGCGCATTGAATGGAACAACATCAGGTACAAAAGCAGTACTTTATAAATATGCCAGCAGTTCAAAAATGCAAAGGGTCGATAGTATGCAATTATCTTCAGGCGGAGCTTTTTCATTTGCCAATAAAATTCCTGGTCAATATGTTGTGTGGATTGAAGCAGATACAGCAGTTTATCACAGTGTAATTCCTACGTATTACGGCGATAGTATTTACTGGTCGTCGGCAACAGTGATATATGCCGGTTGCGATTCGGTTTACAATATTAATATTAGCATGACTGAAACGGCAGCTCATTTTGGGAAGGGAACAGTAAGTGGAAAAATTGTGAAGGGCCTCAGCTTTGCAAAAATGACGGCAGCAGGAGATCCTATTTCAGGTGTTGATGTAAGCATTGGTAAAAAACCAAAACCTAAAAATCTTCTTGTTGCGCATACGCAGACCGATGCGAATGGCTTGTATTCATTCGGGAATCTACCGGCAGGTGATTACCAGGTTTTAGTTGATATTCCCGGTTTGCCTATGGATACAACTTATAGTCCATCCATTACCACAACAGATACTGTTTTTACTAATCTGAATTATGTGGCGGATTCTTCAAGTATCAATATTGATGCGAATCCAACAGGCATTTCCACAATTCGTCAGTCTGACGGATTGCCTATTCGTGTTTATCCGAATCCGTTCAGCAAGCAAACAAAAATTTCATTAAACATAACTGAAAACAGTGAGGTACAAATAAATGTTTACAATACACTCGGAGAAAAAATCGAGACGATCGAGAATAAAAAACTTATTGCAGGCGATTACAATTATACGTTAACCATATCTTCCAAAGGGATTTACTTTCTGCAAACAGTTATAAATGGAAGTGTATCTTGTGAACGTCTCGTTCAGGTAGAGTGAATGAGCACTACAGCCAATCCAGGTTATAAAACCTTGGGTCTTTGTGTATCCGTAGCTTTTTTTAGCTGCAGCTCCTCAAAGAAGCACGACATGTTTTTTTATCTTCATCTTTTCCCTAATTTCACTTAGCCAAAAATATTTTTTATGGAACTGAAACCGGAGATCATTGAACGATTAAAAAAACTGGATGAGAAGTACGAAGCAATGGGACAAAGTCTCGTCTCTTATCTTGACGGCTTGCTGTACGCAGATTATTTAACGTACTGGGATTACATTCACCTCGATACATTACTGAGCTTGCAAACGCCAAAGACCAGTATTCCGGATGAGCAGGTATTTATCATGTATCACCAGGTTACTGAATTATATTTTAAACTTTCACTTCACGAGTTTGAGCAGTTGGCTGCAAATCAAACAATGACAGCTGATGATCTGCTGAAAGGAGTAACACGCATCAACCGTTATTTTAATGCACTCATTGATTCGTTTGATATTATGGTGGATGGCATGGATCCTGCGCAGTTCCATAAGTTCAGAATGTCGTTGTTGCCTGCAAGCGGTTTTCAGAGCGGACAATACCGTATGATAGAAATTTACTGTACAGAGTTTTTGAATCTTGTTTTAGCAGAACACCGCTCAAAATTCGGAGGCGTACCAAGTGATAGCATGATCGAAAAAATGTATGAGTCTATTTACTGGAAGACTGGTGCCACAGAATTGGCAACAGGAAAAAAGACATTGACACTTCAACAGTTTGAATTAAAATATTCAACTCAGCTTATCTTGCTGGCCAAGCAAAATAAAACTACAAATTTGTGGATGCGTTATAAATCATTGCCTGAAGCAGATCAGAAAAATCCAAAACTGATCGAGGCACTAAAGATGCTGGATGTAAATGTAAATGTTAACTGGCCGCTTTCACATTACAAATCTGCAGTACGTTATTTACAACGTGATCCTGAAGACATTGCTGCTACCGGCGGAACAAACTGGCAAAAGTATTTACCACCACGTTTTCAAAGGCGTATTTTTTATCCTGAGTTGTGGTCGGCTGAAGAACTTGAAAACTGGGGAAAAAGCTGGGTGCGCTCAATTGTATTGGAGAAATAATTGAAAACAGTATAGTATAATCCGCTGTTTTTAGTAACGGATTATACTATTGTTTATTTGCCCACTTTCACCCTGATCCCTTCCGAATGGCTTGCAAACTCAGGTGCGTACATGCACTCAATGTTTGTTACACCATTTGAAAAATCTCCATTGTGAGTTACGCGCAACGGATACTCAAACACATACGTTCCTTTGTGCATATATGAGATGAAGAAATTTGTTGCTGCATCACGTGTGCTTTCGTAGTAACCTAAACCATCCTGCCATTTGTAATGAGAGATAGTATTCATTGGCTCAAAGCCTGATGCGCGCATATCTTTCATATGCACGTACTGCATGTCGCGGTCCACACGTAATTCAATACGGACTTTTATTTTGTCGCCAACCTTCAACGGGGTTTTTCCATCTATTGGATCAAGTACAGGACCGCTTGCTGTATTGCGTTCCACGAATAATTTTTTTACCAATTGCAATGGAGTTTTAGCAGGAGTGATTTTATCTAATTGCTCAAAGTACTGCCAGTAAACCGCTCCCCAGCTTACACCCTCGTCTTTTTTCGTTACCGTAATATTTCCCATGGAAGGTTTTATATCACTTCCACTCCAGGATGTTTTGAAATAGCCTGTACCTGCTTCCACTTTCACATCCGGTAATTTTTTAGGATCAATTTTCACATCACCTAAACTTATTTCCACGTGTGATTCTGTTGCGAGCCAATCTGTGCCGCGCAACAAAAGTGCGTAACAGGCTTCAGTGGTGGCTTTGGTTGTTTGCCAGTTTTGCGTTTGTTTGCTTTTCAATAGCCATACTTTCAGATCATCAACTGCTTTTTTATCATTTGAAACTTCATCAAATGCTTCAACCATTAAGGCCTGACATTCAATCGGCGCCTCCCACCAGTAATAGCCTTCATAATTTTCTTTCCAATACATGCCCATTTCTTCATTGTCGATTGAATTTTCTTTCAGCGACTTCATAATTCTTGCCGGAATTACTTTATCATCGTATCTGAATAAAGCCAGTGCAATCATGCCCTGCATATAGCGGTTTTTATTTAACCAGTATTGTTGTGCTTGTCCTTTGAAATAATCAAACGCTTTCTGATTGCGTGAGGAAATTTTTATGTCTTTGAAATAACTGCGTGCATATAAATACTGGATCTGCTCATAATCAATGTTATCAAGTTCCGGATGTCCCCATTTAAGGATCTCTTCATAATCTTCACGGATGCGTTCATCCAAATAATGCGTTCCGTTTTTCACCATGTTCCATACGTTGGGATCATCATGTACATTTTTTATTCCAAGATGATTTAAATGTCCCATGCCCGTAATAATATGTTGTGTAATATAACGGTCATCCGGCATGCCTTCAAACCATGGCCAGCCGCCATTTGATGCCTGCATTTTTTGAAGTTTAATCATGGCGCGCTCCAACTCATTTGCCATTTTGTTCAGGTCAAATAAAAGTGCAACACGTTTTTTACGTTCGTTTTCATCCTTTGAATCCAGCACCCATGGGGTTTCTTCCAGCATAAGTGATTTTAGTTCCTGATTTTTTTCCAGGTTGGAAAGTAATGCATCGGGCGTTTGTGTTCTCCAACTGTCGAACACTGCTTTTATTTTCGGAGATGAATTTGCAATATGTGTTGCAATGCTATTTGCATAAAATCGGCTGAATGTTTGTTCCGCACATTCGTATGGATATTCCATCAGGTAAGGAAGTGCCTGTACAGCATACCATGCGGGGTTTGAAGTAAATTCAAGCGTTAGTTTATGGTTGCGCAATGTTGTTGAGCCTCCATTCTGATTAATGAATTTTTCGAACGTAAATGTTTTGGTCTGGTTACTGCGGATTGGCAATGGCATGGATTCTGTAACCAACATACGATTGGTTAACACCGGTAATGCCATTTCTTCTCCATCACTGTAATTGTCAGCTTTTGCAACGACTTTATAAGTGATTGCACCAACGCCTTCCGGAATCTGGATATTCCATTTCAACGCAGCACTTAAACCTTTTTTAATTTCGAAGCTGTTAACGGAACTGGCTTCTCCTTTTATATTCTCTGTGGCGGACACCACGAAAATATTCAGTTCTTTCATTGTAATAGCATCGTACAAAAATAATTGTGCAGTTCCTTTCAGGTCTTTATCAGACAGATTTGAAACTTTTGCAGAGAATTCAATCTTGTCATTCTCTCTGAAGAAACGTGGCGCATTTGGAACTACCATCAGTTGTTTTTGCGTAACAAGCTCCTTGCTGATCTGTCCGATCTTCAGATCCTTTGTATAAGCAAGTCCCATCATTTTCCATCTCGTCAATGCTTCCGGAATAGTAAATTTTATAATCACATCACCGTGCTCGTCCGTTGACAATTGCGGATAGAAAAATGCCGTCTCATTGAAATTAGTTCGCGCGGCAACAGCTGAAAGATCTCCTCCGCTTCGGGTATTTTTTCCTCCTTTAATACCTGTTTCCGGTTGATCAGTAGCAGGAGCCAGCGCATCTTCCTTACCAAATGCAGCATGACCGGCGGGTGCTGATTTCGTTTCGGTTGACGCATCTGCATCCGCCATTTTCTTATCTGCCAATTGGACATTGCCGGCGGCAACTGATTTTGCAGCCACAGGCATTCGTTGTTCTTCATCTTTTGCCAGTTCTCCTGAATCATCATCGTAGGCACCATCTGCCCGACCACGTCCGTACCCGGAGTATCCATAATACGAAAAATAATATCCAAACCAGTTCAGCTGATCAAAACTGCGGGAAGGAGTACTTGTGTAAGTGTTCCAGGTTTCTGCAAATAAAGAAGCGTTGCTGGTGCCGAATGCAAGCGTACTTTCCCAATATCTGCCTGAATAATAATTCGTATATACATTAAAATACCAGCTATTAGCCCTGAATGCATCTAATGAAGCATCATACATGGTTGCCATCATTTCAGCCATCATTTTATCGCCTTTTTTATCTTTCACTTTTATTTTCCATTCTTCCTTCTGACCTGGCAATAATTTGTTGCGGAATGTTTCAAACTGAAGATCCAGCTCTTTGTTGGTCCAGGGAACAGAAATGCCAGCGCTGTGTACATAGGCCCTGTTGTTCTTCACAAATGTTAAATGAATTCCGAAATTTCCCCTGTGTCTTTCTTCTATTGGAATTTCAATTCTTTTTTGTTCATCGTTAAGTGTGAGCCATTCATGTTTTACTATTTTATTCTGTTCCTCTGTTTCATATAATACTTTCACGTCTTTTTCTTTTGACCCGATCAGGAAAACTGCTTTTTCTCCCGGCTCTCCGTCGCTTTTTATGGCAGTAAACCAATCGGGCATATTACCGGGCAGCATTGTTTCCTTTTCAGAAAAAACGGTAAAGTATTTTATATCCTTTACATCTTCTCCGTATTTATCCAGGGCATGTGCTTCCAGTACATAGGTACCCGGCTTCCAGCTATTGATATTATCAATTGTCAATTCACCTGATGCAGGTTTTTTCCGTTCTGTTTTATTTGTATCGGTGTCAAAATTGGTTGTCAGCATTTTTTCGCCGCGTTCCCATTTATACATATTATTTTCTTCGTCATATTCGTCTTTAGGGAAAGCTGCGTAATACTCATCCTTCGTCATATTGAAACGGTCAGGTTTTTCCCATTGACGTGTTCTGAAAGCGCGGTCAGGAGTTTTTAATTTATAAATTTCGATTGTGCCTTTTGCCGGTTCGTACGTTCCGTTCATGTTGGTTGTTGAAATAGCATATTTCTTTTTTTCTTCCTTATTAACCTGGTTAGGAATATTCACACCCAGATTAAGCGCAGTGTAAGCAACCGATACATATGTCTGCGAACTATGTGTTTCGCCATTTATATCTGTGATATCGGCATAAACAGAATAGCTATAAGTAGGTGAAGAAGATTTTTTAACGGAAAGATCCGGGATTGCTTTAAAATTGATTACAAAACCTCCTGTGTCGTTTGTTGTGGTTATTCCGTTTGTAATTTCCACCGGCGAAGAATTCGGATAATACCCCCACCAGCACCACCACCAATAAGGGAATGAAGCGTTACGCACTACACGGTATTTTACCTGTGCTCCGTCAATATTGGAACCAGCATATGCTTTTGCGCTGCCTTCTGTTTTTATTTCATCGTTGACTCTGTAGCTTCCTTTTACCTGGGCAAATTTTACTTCAAACTTCGGGCGTTTATAATCCTCCACTGAAACATATACCGATCCGTATGAATCGGTAATACTCATTTGTCCGTTAAGCACGCCGTTGGGCGCGGTGAACGTTCCACTATATGAGCCATATTCATTGGTTGTCACATTTACGGAAGCAACTTTCTGGTAATTCACATCATAAAAAGTGACTGTGCTGGCATGATGAGGAAGAATTTCACTTTTCTTTCCATCGGTATTTATCATGATACCTTTGAAATAAATAGTTTGCCCAGGACGATAAATTGCTCTGTCTGTAAACAGCGTTGTTTGTGTGTACATGGTTGGCTGATATGGATTTTGCTTGTACAGGTAAAGACTATTTTCTGTTCTGTACCGATCACCGTCCTTAATAATTTCGACATCCACATTTGAATAATCCGCTTTAGGTGCGGCCACAAAATAACCCTGATCGTCAGTAACACCTGAGGTGAATTTCACAAAATCATAAACACGCGTTTTGTAGTTGTACGTTGAAACCCACAGATTTGTAGTAGCGCCATTAACGGGTGCGCCGCTTTCACGATCGAGTACATGAAATTCATAACCGCCGTTTTCCATTCTGCGGTTTACAAAACTTAAATTGGATACCCATGTAAAATCATAAGCGATTCCGTTTTGCTCCAGGTCAAATGTTTCCTTGTCACTCAGCATGATTATATAATAACCGGCTTTGAGTTCAGGAATTTTATATTCTATATAATGTGTTTGAAAATCTCCATCATCGGGCAGATCAAAACTCCATTCTTTCAATGGTTTAATTTTCAGGTATTCCTTCATAAGGTCTTTTGAACTGTAGCTGTAATAATTATTATAGCGGCGAACATATTTTTCAAACTCGATTGGGATAGCACGGGCATAAACTTTTTTCAAATTTTTATATGACAGGTAACCACGGAAAGGTTTATTGACCAGGTTTACTTTTTCCAGCGTAAATGACATGTTCTTGAACTTGATATCATTTTCCAGTGAGGTACAGTATTGTGCGCCAAACGAAGAAGGGAAACGAGCTTCAGCTTCATCACATTTATCGACCGCTTTTTTATTAAACCATTTGAATTCTCCCGATTTGCGCGGATCATATTTACCAGCCATTTCATTGTAAAATTTTGCGATCTCATAACTTACTTCAGTTGAAGAAGCATGCTTTATATGTTTTTGCTCCAGTGCCTGTAATGCATTTAAATACAGACTGTCATTTATGCCGGTTACCGCGTGGATACGGACAAAGTGTAAACGTTTTACATCCACATTGATCAGTGCAATAGGATCTGTATCATTTTCATGTAATGCGATCAGCTCCTGAAGAATTTTTGTTGCATAGTATTTCGTGCTGAGTGAATCCGAGTTGTTATTCACGGGTAGTTTTGCAAATTCATTGCTGGCAGCAAAATAATTTTCATTACTCAATTCAAACTTGTAAGCAGGGCGGACTACATCTGGTTCATCGTTCATTAAAAAATCTACTGCGCGATGTGCAATAAAATCATAAAGAGTAGGACGAAGTTTGCGTCCGTCACCATATGCACCGTATAAAATATCATCGTAAATATTCAGAGGTGTACGTTTCAGACTGTCACCGCTGCTGAGCGCAAGCATATGGTGTTTGATGATCTGATCAAAAAGAGTTTTTAAATCCCAGGTGGAAATATCATCCATTTTTACATTGACAACTTGTGTGCGTTGCGAAAATCTCCAGCGGTTCTGATTGTAATACTGCTGGTAAATATCTGCCAGCATAGAATGTAAAATAGGAGTGATAGGATAGGATGAACCTTTGATGTCATCGTTTAATTTATTGATTGCTTTAAAAGCTGCATTTTCCTCCACCTGCTGATCCAGGCGAAGACGATACATAATTGCTTTTATAAACTGAGGAGCATTGTTTTCCTTTTTTGCTTTATCATAAATAGCCGTTACAACTTGCAATGCCGATTTGGAGAGTCCAAGCCCAACCAGTGAGTCTGCTTTTAACCATTCTTTTTGATATGTACTTCCTTTTGGGAAGATAATTAAAACACGTTCATTTTTGGTTTTAAAGCTATACATACTTACTGCAATTGCGGTAGAAACAATTGCAAAGAGGGCGACAAAAAAAATCTTTTTAGTGGTCATAATAGGGTTATTTACTTGTAAGATGCAAGGTAAATTAAAATTCCATAAAAAATCGGATAGTAAAAATTGGGTTTTAAAGGAAAAAGCTGCTTCGTGTTATTTCTGGAAGTTAATTAGCCTGAAATGCGCTCAATCCTTACTGAGATTGGAAGTTTTGATATTTCCATTGGAGTCGGTAAGCTTTAAAAAATACAAACCGGAAGGTATATTCAAGGTACTGATTGTTATTGTATTTATTCCGCGACTGCCTGCCTGTTGTTCAGTATAAACAGGCTGACCAATCAGATTATACAATGCCATTGTTACAGATCCTTCCTGAGGTACGCTGTAATTAATGCTGATGGCATTACTGAACGGATTGGGGTAAACGGAAACGGCTTCCAGGCTGGCGGCATTTAAATCAATCGCCACTTTTTTAGAGTAAGTGAATTTTCCATCGAAGTCAGTTTGTTTCAAACGGTAATATGAAATGCCTTCCAAAGGAGTTTTATCCATGTCGTAATAATCCAATTTTACCGAACTGTTTCCAGCTCCTTTAACCATATCAATCGATTCAAATGTATTGCCATCGGCAGAGCGTTCAATCGTGAAATAGTCATTGTTTGTTTCAGAAGCTGTCGACCAGTTCAGGTCAACTTTATTTTTGGTATTTAATTTTGCCGTGAAATTCAGTAGATCTATCGGAAGTGCACCTGCTCCTCCAGACATGGTCCACGGAGAAAAATTAGCGACGTTTGGTACAGTTGCACTATAGGCTGTATTTGTTTGTCCTGGCAAAACCTGGTCCCACTGGCCGGTCCCTGTATTCCAGTGTTCCGCTTTTAAATTTGTAATTGAACCAACTTCCGCTGGAGCCGCTGTAAATGTAAGATCTGCAGTCCCGCCTCCGACAGTGGTTACATCAATTGTCCAAAAGCGGTCAACGGTATAAGCGCTATAGTCTGCAATATTTCCGCAATTAGTAACTCCGCTTGGATATGGTAAATTGTTGGTACCTGTAGGATAAGTGGCAAGTGTGATATCGCCAAGATTTCCGGATGTTAAATTAAACGTAAAAGGAATGTAAGCTCCTGAAGTATTTCCAAACGGAAAAATATGCGCCCCTGTATTTGCTCCCATTTGCCATTTAAGTTTACTTAGTCCGTTTGTTTCCTCACTGAGCACATATCCGTTTGTTCTGCTGACAGCTCCTGGAGCCCCATTGGCAACAGTTAAGATGGATCCGTTGATATCAAATGCGCCGTTTTGAAGATTTAATGTATTGCAGGTGGAGGATAAAGTCATCGCAACCTTCGATCCGATATTATTGATAATTAAGTTATCAAAGTTTACAGGCTGGGTCCCTCCAATGTTTTGAAGAGTAGTTCCTTTGAAAACGAAATTTCCGGTTCCACCTAAAAACGTTCCATCATTAAATAGCGCATAACCTGTATTGGGATTGGTACCTAGAAAATTTACACTAGCTGCGGACAAGAAATCAAAAATCATATTGGGATTAATGTATACACTTAGTACATTAAAATCTTCTCCGGTATTTGCAGAAACTCTTTTTGCAACTCCCGCTTCAAAATCGAAATTGGGGTAATTTGTTCCGGTGTGATTCTGAACCCCGAACCAGGTGTTTCCACCTTGTGTATTTGTATAACCAAACTGAACTGTTCCTCCCGTTACGGAATAAGGACTCACATTAGTTCCCCCCATTTCAAGATCCGGTAGGTTTACAATACAGGCATCCTGCATTATTATTGTGCCGCCACTCATAACTGTTGCGCCGCCAACGACATTGGCTAATTCAAAAGTGTAAGAGGCGTTATAGCCGTCAATTCCGGTGATTATTTGTCCGCCGGACATATTGAAATCGATATAATCAGAACCGGAGGCGGCATTAAATCCGGCACCTAATTTTAAAGTTCCATTTGCAACATATAGTTGCGGCGTTCCGCCATTTACCTGGTACCGAAAATCAAAACCTGAATTGAGTCCCTGTGTAATCTCAACATTCACTGTTCCTCCGTTCATAAAAAGCTTGCCCGATAAAATAACGGCGCCCGATACTCCGGCATTACATAGGTTCATTGTTCCGGCGTCCGATTCAATAATTACATTAAATGGAATGGTAAGAGCTGTTGCTGAACCGTTATCATGACAATCGTTCAAAGTCGCAGTATTGCTATATTTCCAGGTGCCCTGCGTAAATGTAAAATTGTATCCTGCGTCGGAATTTATTCCGGCAATAAAATTAGAAGACTGAATATCCAGCACAGTTGTTTTTGAAACCATGTTCAAGACGACATAGTCAACGGTAAATGTGCCTGTACCATTTACAATGGAATTGCTTGCTGCATTAAAGATGAGGGAAGTGCCTGAGCCTGCCGTTAAAGTTCCCGAATTGATCAGGTTTCCGGAAATTGTTAAACTATTACCGCTTGTAACAGTAATGGTAGCGCCACTTGCAATGCTAAGACTTAAACACTGGTCAGCTGCGTTGATGGAAATGCTTACTGGATTTGGCAAGGATACATCTTCAGCACTTGTTGGCGTATGTCCCAATGACCATATAGTCCCATCTTCCCACAGCCCCGATGAGTTAGCTGTATTGATAGTGGCAAACACACAAGAACAAGAAATAATTGAACTAAGAAAAGTAAAAAATTTTAAAAATCTCATTGCTCCGCAATATGTACTACTACATTCCAATACTATAAATTTAAACCATTTTGCGTTAATTTTTACGTATAAAATATATATAATGTAACACAGGTATGTTTAAAATGAAATCGAATATCTGCCTATTTATTTTTACAGATCAGCGTTAATCCTTATTCAGGGTTGAGGTTTTAACATTCCCCATGGAATCGGTAATTTTCAGGAAATACAAACCGGAAGGTATTGTAATAGCATTAATTGTAAATACGTTTATTCCCTGTTCGGCTGTTAATTGCTGATTGTACACAGGCTGCCCGATTGAATTACAAATAGCAACAGTAATATTACCTCCACCAGGAACTGTACAATTTACATTGATGCTGTTATTAAATGGGTTTGGATAGACGGATTCAATTTCAAAAACCTTATCATTAATTTCAACCGGAACTTTTTTAGAATAAGTATATTTTCCGTCGAAGTCAGTTTGTTTTAAACGATAATAAGAAATGCCTGTCAGAGGTGTTTTATCTACCTCATAATAATCGATTTGTACAGAACTATTTCCTGCTCCTTTGATAATATCGATCCCTCCGAATGTATTGCCATCGGCTGAACGCTCAAGAGTAAAATAATCGTTGTTTGTTTCTGAAACAGTTGACCAGTTAATGTCAACCATTTTTTGTGAATTCAGCCTGGCAGTAAAATCAAGTAATTCAATTGGCGGAAGTTATACAGGCAACGGCACTTACGCATATGGCACCAATACCACTACTTTTAATGGAAGCAGCGGAATAACCCAGCAGATCAGTAGCTCCTCGAATCCAATCAGCTTTAATAATGTCTCCATCAATAATACATCCGGCGACGTTACACTGAATAACACCAGTGTGAATATTTCCAACTCTCTTAGTTTTATAACCGGTAAAATCCTTCTTGGCGCAAATAATTTATCGGTCAACAGTGCCACTCCAATTACCGGTTACGGCTCCAATGGTTTTGTTGTAACAAATGGAACAGGAGCACTTCAGTACAATAGCATAGGTACAACTCCTCTCGACTTTCCCATTGGTGCAAGTACTTCCAGTTATACACCTGTGAAAAATTTCGTTAATAACGGAACCGTAGACAATTATTCCGCAATTGTAAGTACGGGTGTATACCAATCGGGTACTTCGGGTGCATTTGTAACGGCCGGTATTGTGGGAAAAACCTGGCTTATCAGTGAAGCAACTGCAGGCGGTTCCAACTGCAATATGAGCCTTCAGTGGAACAGCAGCGATGAG
>Ga0206957_1043_pt1 | contig 34616 bp, 34 predicted proteins | sample Alteio_BWOrgHeat_32_FD_152975 | JGI IMG/M metagenome (GOLD analysis project Ga0206957, IMG submission 152975) | Enriched cells from forest soil in Barre Woods Harvard Forest LTER site, Petersham, Massachusetts, United States -... | ecosystem: Environmental > Terrestrial > Soil > Temperate forest >...
ATGGCGCCTTCTTTTTGTTCCATCAATAATCTCGGTGATGGTTTTCTCGATGCGCGTAGTATAATCTTGGCTTCCATCGTCAAGGCCTTGCACATTCCTAATATTACCGAAAAATATTTCCTTGGCTTTTACCTTTAAGAGTGGTTCAGTTTGTGAGAGGTCGCTAAATAAAACCGCTTCGGCAGCACTTACTGCCTCAGTAACGGGCGCAATATTCATTGCATTAAGTATTCTTTGCAAAAATTCATCCCGCCACACTAAGCTAGGAAAGGCCTTTGCTGCGTCATATATCTGATATATTTTAATAAGGTCAGAGGGGTTTTCTGACCAGTTCTTTTCAGTTGTCGCATAATTCGATAGGAATTCTGGGAACTCCATTTTCCTACTCTCATCATCATTTTCCATTAATAATGCATCAATCAAAACACTATGATGCTTCACAAGAGTTTGATGTATTGGAAACGGGGCTTTATCCTTTTTTACGACACTATCAATTTCAGATAGGGATAAATTAAGTACGACCCCTTCATAAAATGCGATATCAGGCCCCTCGAATCCATATGGAATAACTGGATTTGAAGTGAACTCTCTACAAGCTGTTAACATTGGATCAAGTTCCTGAAAATTTTCGGGAGCTTTATATCCAAGTATTTTGCGCCATCTCTCCGGTTTAATTTCTACTCCAAATTCTGTTATGCCACCAATAATCATGCCTTTCTCACTCAAGGAAAATAACGCTGTATTTTCTTCTAGTACAAAATCTATAAGAGCTTGTGGCCCGAAAAAATTAATTGAGTAACCATCACTTACTGGCATACTTACTTGTAAATCATAATTTTCACGAAATATCGTTCCTAGATTTATCGGCTCTATCCTAGAAAGGCAGAACATTCTTATAAACTCTCTGTATTCATCTCTTTCTGCTGTATCTTTAACTGCCATCATTTTTTGGAAATATTGAACCAGTTGTGTTGCTGATTTTTTTCCATTTATATATTCGGGATCAGATAACTCTAACTTACCAATTTTTTCTGCTGGCACAGATGGGGTCAATGAACCAAGATTTTCTTCGAGATAACGTCCATGATCGGCAAAAAATACACTTGGCGCTAAATTCATAAATGTCAGGCCATTTCCTATTGTTGCCGCCGGTGTATCTTTCTTAATGACCGCCCGATCTTTTATTGTTTTTCCCAAACGATTATGGAAATTACGAAGAGTTGCTCTTTTTTCACTGCCCTCGCCTGCCAAATCAAAATCTATGTCTTCAAGCCTACCGTCATCTGCAATACCTAACTCATCGATAGAAAGTTGAATCTCTCCATCTTCGTCCCGGTGCGTTGGTTTAGCAAAAACATAATTAGTGCCTGAAATTCTACCTTCTTTATCATCAGAATAACCAGTATCTGTAACTTCCTGAATAGTCTCATCAGAAACGGCATAATATAAGCGCGGGTCAAGCGCTCCTAAATGCCATAGGGTGCGGATAATATCTTGATTCTTAGAATTCTCAGCCCATTCCGCGTGAGGATGCCAGGGCAACTCTACGTCATCCCCGCCTCTCCTTTGGGTTTTTAAGGCCTTCTTATATGCCCTTAAAGATTCGAGTTCAAAAGTCGGTAAATCAACCAGCCTTAAATCCAACGCTTGCCAATTAGGGATAGCATTTCGCCGTTCTATAAAAGTTTCCGCAGCATCACGAGCTGATCCAGAATCCTGGGCTTCCAGGAAATCGAAGGCTGCTTCCGCGAGACTTGCTATTTTTCCTTTGGGGTGCCCTTTTTCTTCCAAGTCACCAAAGAGCTTATCATCTATGGTGGTATATACCATATTGAACGCAAGCGGATTAGCGAAGAGATCATCCACCATGCCATAAAGCTCATTATTGAATTGCCCCAACATCTTCGCAGATTTTAGGGCTTGCCTGTTTCTCTCAATTCCTTTCAAGGCTTCCCTGAAATCCTCGATACGAACAACATATTCAGGTTCAAGAGTAGGTATCAGGCCGCGGAGAATCTTAAGCTGCTCAAGCGGATTTTTATTTGCAAAACCCGCATCTTTAAGTTTTGCCGAAATAAAGGATGTATGTTTTCCGGCATTCGTTTCCGGTTTCAATGCGTCCGGCAAGGGGAGGATGGTTTTTGCCGAAGAGGCAGCAGTTCCCCGCGCCCCTAATATTACTCCGATAGCAGTTTCCACATTATCCGGCCGGTAATGCGGCAATGGGTGAACATCCCCAACTGAAAGCCAGGAATTACCCCGATATGGCGGCATTTTCTGCATTAGCAGTTTTGCCTCGTTCATATCCAGGCCAGCTTCACTCATTGCAGTAAGCGGGCGCAAGTCACATGCGGTTTCCACAGTTTGGCCGCTCGGCACATCTCCCCAAATATCTTTAATATCCATGTGAGTGATTTCGTGGCCGGTTACATACAGAGCTTGATTATGATTGGAGAACAACTCCATTAATCCGGTCGTAAAACAAACTAGACTTTCTTTCTGGGTAGGAATTATATAGCCGCCTATTTCTTTTTTATCGGAAACGACGAATATCATCGGGCGTTGATCGTTCGGAAATTTGCCCTTAAATAGAAAGGCTATGGCTTGCTCCATAGTACCTTGAAAATTATTTGCTTCGGTGGAACCAGGGGGGAGGATTCTTTCATTTTCTAGGTATCTTTGCGGCAGCCCGCCGGAAACAACTTTACCTTCCGCCAGGAGATCGTGGGTTTCCTTAAAGGCTTGCCCTAGAAAATGCCCTGGGTCTGGAACCCTATCTACTGAATTTACCTGAGCAGCCATAGCTTAATGTATAACTATTAATTTAATTAATAGTTATACATTAAGGGTAAATGGTTAAGAAAAGGTTAACAAAATCAAATTTATTTTGAGTTTTTACAGAACTTTAGGATTTTGTAAGATAAATCTATCCCCCTGATCGCTTTGATAGTCAGGCGTAGCAGCCGCCGAGAGACGGTTACTACGTTTCCAGGGAAATAAGGGATTTTATTAAATTTATTTTCTTTTCCAGCGCGATCAACTCTTTCATAGTTTTATCGAAATCCAATACGAGTAATCGCGTTTAAGATCGAGTTGCCTTTTGTTTTTGCATAGAATTTAAAGCATTCTCTATTATATTACTCTCATGAAGAGAATTTTTAATTACCGAAGTTGATTCTGGCCTATGCCGAAAGTATTTAAGGAGCAAAATGTTTACGATGCCGCGAATGAAAGGCTGGACATCATTTTTAAGAATTTCAAAAAGGTATATGTCTCCTTTTCCGGGGGCAAGGATTCATCGGTATTGCTGCAACTGGCGCTTAAAAAAGCTAAGGAGCATAATCGGCTCCCCCTCGATGTTCTCTTTATCGATCTTGAAGGACAGTATCAGCTTACCATTGAGCATATAGAGGAAATGATGTCGCTGCCGGAGGTGCGCGGCTATTGGGTTGCTCTTCCGCTTAATCTCCGCAATGCTGTTAGTCAAGCTCACCCTTACTGGCTATGTTGGGACCCGGACAAGAAAGATTCATGGATTCGCCCGATGCCAAAGCATCCGACAGTTATATCTGACCCCGGCTATTTTCCGTTCTTCCGGCAGGGTACAGAATTTGAAGAATTTATTGTTGATTTTGCTGAGTGGTTTTCAGGCGGTAAGCCAACAGCCTGTTTAGTTGCCATTCGCACCGAAGAGAGCCTAAACCGCTACCGCACTATCAAGAGCCAAAAGAAAGTGCGGTTTAAAGATTATGGATGGAGTACCCTGGTAACGGGCAATGTTTACAATTTCTATCCGATATATGATTGGAAGGTGCAGGACATATGGATAGCGACTGGCAAATTCGGTTTCAAATATAATAAACTTTACGACCTGATGCACTTGGCCGGTGTATCCCTCAAAGCTATGCGGATTTGCCAGCCTTACGGCGACGATCAACGCAAAGGGCTTTACTTATTCAAACTCCTTGAGCCGGAAACCTGGGCAAAGGTGGTGGCCCGGGTCGAGGGAGCAAATTTCGGAAATCGTTATTCTGGAAATATAGCCCTGGGAAACCGTAAAGTCTTGCTTCCGCCAGGGCATACTTACCGAAGCTATGCCAAGTTCCTTTTGAAATCCATGCCGCCGCATATATCGGAGCATTACCGCAAAAGGATATTCAAATTCCTTAACTGGTGGCGGAAGGCGGCGAAAGAGTCGGGATATAAAAGCATTCCTGATTTTGCTGACCCGAAACTTGAATCAACTAAGAAGGCTCCTTCCTGGCGGCGCATTTGTAAAGTGCTTTTAAGAAATGATTACCATTGTTATGGCTTGTCTTTCAGTGCAACCAGGTTTCAATATGAGAGGCAGCTACAGGCTGCGCTTTATGATGATAATATTAATACCAGATCGAAAAAGGCGGCACGATGAAAAAAAAGATAGATAAAAAAGTAACTAAAAGAGAGATGGTTAAAAGAGGAACTAAAAAACCTGAACCAATGCCAGTTATGATTCCTCTTAATATTCTTGAATATTTCCAGGATTGTAAAAGCCTACCTTTGAAGGAGCGAACAGAAATTTATAACAAAATGACCGATGTATTGAAAGATATGGTAGCGCTCAATCACCCGGTGCTGGCAGTGAAGCTGGTATCGCTTCTCAAGCTCCACAGCAATACCTATAACCCCAACAAAGTCGCGCCGCCGGAAATGAAGCTGCTGGAATTATCTATGGCGAAAGATGGCGTTACCATGCCGGTTGTTGCGGCTAAGAACGATCAAGGAAGGTATGTCATTATAGATGGATTCCACCGCACCCAAGTTATCAGCTTGTATCCACCTGTAAGTGATTCCCTGCAAGGGTATGTGCCGGTGGTCGAACTTAATAAGGATATTGATGATCGCATTGCCTCCACCGTCCGGCACAATATGGCGCGTGGAACTCATAAAACCAGCCTTTCCGCTCGGCTGGTCGGCCTCCTCAAAAAACATAACTGGCATGATGAAAGAATCGCTAAGGAGCTTGGCATGGAAGCCGACGAAGTATTACGGCTAAAACAGCTTACCGGGCTTGCCGAAGCCTTCCAAAATGAGGATTTTTCCCAGGCGTGGGAGTAGTGTTATAAGAGTAATTTCATGATGAGGGACATATGAGTGAACCAATGGAAGAATTGAAAGAGAAAATTAAGGGGTTGTATGACTATGATATCGGCGATGAAGAAGCTGCTATTGCCGCTTGGAGAATTACCAAGTTTTATGAAATATTACTGACAGCAGATACCAGGAACAAGAAAAAGCTTAAAGAGCCGGGTGCTGATTCATTACCCGGCGATCATTCCAATCGCCGTTTGCACCGGAAGAAAAAGGCGTAGTGCGTTACGCTCCAGGGGTTGAAATCCAAAATGCTCATAGAAGGACTTGGCTTTTTCATCCTTGGCATCAACGATGATAGCAAAGATGCCTAGTAATTCTCCGCCTCTTATGCTGCGCTTGATAGCATCCATAAGCAGAACAGAGCCGAGGCCCTTTCCCTGCTGAGAAATGTCTATAGCGAGTCTGCCGATCAGCACGGCGGGAACCGGGTATTTAGGAAGTTTTTTGACAAGTTTTTCCGGTAATTCCCCGGTATCGATGGAAGTAGCGCTAAGAGTATAAAATCCGATAAGCCGTTTTTCCTTATACGCTCCATAAGCAATGGTAAGGTTGCGCTTGATATCCTGGCTTATGAATTGTTTTATGTAGCGGTCGAGTGGTTCGCTGCCGCAACTAAAATTGCTCCGGTCGATTGCCGTGTCAAGCGCGGTAATACGGATAGAATCAGGCATCAGATTGGATTTTCATCTGCTGATAGCGTTTAAATGCCCGTTTCAAAGCCGCATTTGGTTTTGGCGGACTAGACAGAACCATAATAAAATTATCCCAATCACGCCTATTCAGTCGGATAACTTTTTCTTTTTCAAGTATTTGTTCGGCCTGAACCTTGGCGCAAGCGATAATAAAGCTGGTAAGCGAACGATGGTCGATTGCCGCCGCTTGCTCTATCAATTCCTTGGTGAAGCTATCCACGCGAAGATTAATCCGCTCTGTTTTGCTTATATCTTGTTCTATTAATTGCATATTGCTACTCTCCAGTTAATAGATATTGTACAGCATTATGCGTCACATTGCAAGTACCTAAAATTTAATCATCTTCCGCTGACGAATCAGAAGAAGCAATGGGTGACATCAGAAAATCATCAAGATATTTTGGTTCATCCCAATGTTTGACCCAAGGTGCGGCAGCCCTATCGAGAGCCACATGGAAAGCCTTATCTTCGGTAGTAGAGAACAGCGTTCGCATCAGGAAAGTATAAACTCGGTTCACGATGCCGGTTATAAGCGTTTTCATTTCCTTTTGGTCAATGCGTGATACTTCGTTCCAAGGAATTTCCCTACCCTCGGCATCAATAACTTTGACATCGGAGTAATCGCCAGTGCGTGTGACGAGCGGTGTGCCTTCATGCAGCCTTTCCAGGTAGCCGCGCCTTACACACGCGGCTACCATCATCTTGACAAGTTCTTTCTGAGATTTATTTAGACTAATCTTCATAATTGCCCCTATATTTTGAGAGCAGATTAGCAAAGTAATATTTAATGAGAAAGTTATCTTTCCAAAATCAACAATCCGCCCTTGGTTTTCCCACATTTCCGCCATCCCGCCGCCAGGAAACAATATCCGGGATTCTGGCTCCTAACTGCTTTCGAGTTGACATAGGTGTAATGCCTTTCACCAGGCCAACAGAAATCAGCGATTGCGTCAGCCTGTCGGATAAGGTCGGATGATAGATACGGACTTTCATTTCGGAAGATGGCACAGTTGATTCCAAGCTGGCCGGAACCATCGATGAATTTTCGCCAAACAAAAAGGGCATCTGCACTGGCAGTTCTGAGGACAATCTTTTGCCCGGGTCCGCAGAATATTTTTCTTTTTCTGCCATCCCGGTATTGGTAGGCGGAGTAATGCCGCTCGTAGAGAGCGAGACAGCTAACATCACCGTCTTTTGTGAGATACCAGTAAAGTTGCACATTAAGCTCTAACCACTTCCGCAAAAAGCCCGGAATCTTCCTTTATCCGCTTCTCTGCAATGTTGATATAACCTGGATTAAGTTCAATGCCGATACAGTTGCGGTTTAGCCGGTCGGCAACGAGGCCGGTGGTTCCAGCTCCGAAGAATGGATCGAGGACGGTTCCGCCTTCCGGCGCTCCAGCGAGTATGCAAGGCTCGATTAATTTTGGCGGAAAAGTGGCGAAGTGGGCTTCTTTCAGGCCAACGGTGGGAATGTTCCACACGGTCTTTTTGTTTGCCATACTGCCGCATACGGGAGTTCCATCCTCCTTGAAATATCCTTTATGACCGGAAATGCCGCTGCCTCCACCGGCCATTTTAGGATTCCATTCTTTGCCGCTATATCTTCTTCCGCCGTAGCCCTCGCTCTTATTACCACCGAAAATAACTGCCTTCATCTTTCCGTTGGTTTTCTGGCCTCCGTTCGCTCTATCGCTGCCCTCTTGATTCTCTATATCCTGCATTACACGGGCTACGCTGCTATCCCTTAAAGGTTCCCGGATAGCTTGGTTATCGTAGTAATAAACCGGCGATTTGGTGAGCAAGAAAATATATTCATGCGCTTTGGTAGGCCGATCTCTAACGCTTTCCGGCATGGGATTCGGCTTTGACCAAACAATATCGGAGCGGAGATACCATCCGTTTTCTTGAAGTGTAAAGGCAACCCGCCAGGGAATGCCTAAAAGGTCTTTCGGTTTTATAGTTCCGCCTATGGTTTTCATTGCTCCCTGGCCGCGAGCTTTAGCGGTCCAGCCGGACGGACATTTCTTATTGCCTATCGCTCCCTTATTATGCGGCTGATAGCCGCCTGTCGCATAGGCATCACCAAGATTAAGCCATAAGGTTCCATCTTTCTTTAATACCCGCCAGACTTCCTGAAAAACCTCTCCAATGATATCGAGATATTCAGCGATTGTCGGCTCTAACCCAATTTGCCCCGGCACTCCATAATCCCGAAGTCCCCAATATGGAGGGGAAGTTACGCAGCAATTAACCGATTCACTTTCCAGGGTCTTTAGTACCTCTAAGCAATGCCCATTTAAGATGGTTACAGGCATAACTTAGCCTTCCGGCACTTAAAAAGTGCTATTTCACTGCTTACGTGGCGCTTACGCGGCGGATATTTTGCTAAAGAAAATAAGGAGAAAAAAACTCTTGAAAGTGAGAGCCACCTTAGTTGGAGCGGGCGAGGGGAATCGAACCCCCACCTAAAGCTTGGGAAGCTTTCATTCTACCATTGAACTACGCCCGCATTTTCATCTTATATAGGCCGATTTTGGCGGCAATCACAAGCCTTTTAGGATTTTTTATCCACCATCATATTGCGCGTGGCGGCGGGCAGGCTGACTGTCAGGCCGTTAAGGTCATCGGTGATTTTTATCTGGCAGCCGAGGCGGGAAGTGTGGGTGAGGCCGAATGCGAGGTCCAGCATATCCTCTTCATCTTCCGAAGCATCCGGCAATAATTCATAAAACTTTTCATCCACAATCACATGGCAGGTGGAACAGGCAAGCGAGCCCTCGCACGCGCCTTCCAGCGGTATGGCGTTTTTATGCGCGACTTCCAGAACCGAAACCCCAAGCGGCGCCTCGCATTCTTTCAGAGCTCCATCCGGAAATTTAAATATAACTTTTGGCATTTTTTTTCAAATCCATAATTTATTACGGCGTCGTTCCCCGAATTTTTGCCCTTTGCAAAAATTATAGGGGAATCCAGTGCGGCAGTCTGGATCGCCCTATAGTTTGCTATAGAAGCAAACTCGGGCGATGACGGCTAGGCTAGGCTAACCTAAGCCATTATTTTTTATTTTCAAGAGAGTTTCTTTTCGAGCGCCCGAATATCTTTGCCGGCAAGAGCTTTAGTCAGCGACCGATTCATCCGCCTTTCGGCAAAATCGGCGCACATTTTATTTAATTCCGCCACGGCAAAATCCAGGGAATCTCTATCTTTTTTCGCTGCCAGTTTTTTTATCTCCGCAATTCTTTCCTCAAGGTTTTCTCTCTCTCCCACTTGCAATAAATCCCCATCAATCCTTATCGCATCCTCGATTGTTTTAACCGCTAAATCAGCCTCGACTCTTGATTCGGCAAGCAGCCTCTCGGTAATATCGCTGCGCGCATTTTCCATGCTGTCCCGCAGCATCTGCTCGATTTCCTCTTCCGCCAGGCCGTAGGAAGGTTTCACGGTAATGTTCTGCACCGCGCCGGTAGTTTCCTCCATGGCGGAAACGGTGAGCAGCCCATCGGCATCGATGGCGAAAGTCACCTTTATCCGCGCTATTCCCGCCTTCATCGGCGGAATGCCGCTAAGGATAAATTCGGCAAGCGGGCGGCATTGGTTCACCATCTCGCGCTCGCCCTGCACCACATGAATTTTCATCATGCTTTGGCCGTCCTGATAGGTGGTGAATTCCTGCATGGCAGAAACCGGAATCGGCGTATTGCGCTGGATTATCCTCTCCACCAGCCCGCCCATGGTTTCGAGGCCAAGCGAAAGCGGCGTAACATCGAGCAGCAGATTCTCCGAGCCTTGCGTAAGCGCCTCCGCCTGGATAGCCGCACCAAGCGCCACTATTTTATCCGGGTCGATATCGGCAAGCGGCTCCGTGCCAAATAATTCCCGCAATTTTCTTTTTATCAGCGGAATCCTGGTCGAACCGCCAACCAGCACTACGCCCTTTATCTCCTCTTTTCTCAAACCGGAATCCTCAACCATATCCTCACATATCCGCAAAGTGCGCTCAATATAAGGCATGATTATTTTCTCAAATTCCGGCGTTGCATTGCCGCCCAAGCTTTCTTTCATTTTCCTGGCTTCATGCAGGCTGATATTGTTAGCCTTGGCGATTTCATAATCGAAATCATCACCGCCGAGCTCAGTATCCCCCGCCGTCGCCAGCACTTGGAATATGCCCTTTTCCATTTTGAGCAGCGATATATCGAACGTCCCGCCACCGAGATCATAAACCGCGTAAATCCCTTCAGCACCTTTATCGAGACCATAGCTAAGCGCCGCCGCCGTCGGCTCGTTAATCAGGCGCAAAACTTCGAGCCCTGCCAGCCGCGCCGCATCTTTCGTCGCACTCCGAGCTGCATCATCGAAATAAGCCGGAACGGTTATCACACCTTGAGTTACTTCATGCCCGAGCGCCTTTTCCGCTCTTATCTTCAACGCCTTCAATATCTCAGCGGAAATCTCCACCGGCGTGAGATTACTGTTCCATACTTCCAACCTTGATGCCGCATCTCCCATACGTCTTTTTATCGAGAAAATTACGGTGAAATTTTTATCATCGACAAGGTTTTTTGCCGCTTCCCCCACAATAATTTTGCCATCTTTTCCATAAGCCACAACCGAAGGCAGCAGCGCCCTCCCCTCACCTTCCAGAATCAGCGGAACACCGGAATCGGCAATCGCCGCCAGCGAATTGGTTGTGCCAAGGTCAATCCCGATGGCGGTATTCTTTCGGGAAATTCCCGGCTCTTCTATATCCAGCAATCTCATAATGGCCTTACGCTGCGTTTTTTCAATTTTATTTCATCCAGGAATTTCGTTAAATATTTAAGCCTCATAGCATCCTCCGCCGCTTTCTCCAACTCATTCCCGGCAAAATCTTTAGCCAACCGGCCTATAGATTCCTTAATTTCCGTTTCGGCAAAAGCCTCCAGGTTCTTCAAATCCCTTGCTTCCGCCTCGCTAAGCTTCTCCCGAATCTCCATTATTTCCATCAGGAGTTCATGCGAAGGCTTAACATTATCATTCTCACCATTCACCCGGATATTATGCTCCGCAAGCAAATATTCCGCGCGCTTTAACGGATTAGACAAAACCTGGTAAGCATTGGTTATTTCCGTGGATTTATTCAGCGCGGCAATGCGCTCCGAAGCCGTCCCCGCCACAAATTTATCAGGATGATATTGCCGCTGCAGCGCAAAATAATTTCTCTCCAATTCTTTTTCGTCAATAGAGAAATTTTTTGGGAGAGAGAATAGAGAGAAGAAGTCGGGCATTATTAGAGGTTGTCATTCCCGCGTAGGCGGGAATCCATAGCCACAGGCCTATCTGTCACAGCGAGAACCTCATCTCCTCTGGAATATGGATTCCCGCCTACGCGGGAATGACAAGAAAGAGAGTTAAAAAAATCAAACATGAAACGATTCCCCGCAACCGCAGCGTCCTTTCTCATTCGGGTTCACGAAAACGAACCCCGATTTCATTTTCTCCTCCACGAAATCCATGGTAGTGCCAATCAGGTAAATCGCCGCTTTCGCATCGATGATGACTTTCACGCCCTTATCTTCCACCACCTCATCGAATTTCCCGATGTCATCGGCATATTCAATAATATAAGCCAGACCCGAACAGCCGCCCTTCTTCACGCCGACTTTCACCCCAGCCGCAGGCTTGCCACGCTTCTCCAGCAGGAACTTTACCCTGCCCGCCGCCGCATCGGTTATTTGGATTGCCTGCTGCATCAGCTCGCCTTCTTTTCCTCATGTTTATGCCGGTAATCCGCAATCGCCGCCTTAATCGCATCTTCGGCCAATACCGAGCAATGGATTTTCACCGGCGGCAGCGCCAATTCCTCGGCAATCTGCGTATTCTTAATCGAATAAGCCTCATCGATGGATTTTCCCTTCACCCATTCGGTAACGAGCGAGGAAGAGGCAATCGCCGAGCCACAGCCGAAAGTTTTGAATTTCGCCTCCTCAATGATTCCCTCCTTGGAAACCCGAATCTGCAATTTCATAACATCGCCACAGGCGGGCGCGCCGACAAGGCCGGTACCAACATCCGATTCCGCCTTATCGAGCGACCCGACATTTCTAGGGTTTTGGTAGTGATCGATTACTTTTTCGCTATAAGCCATATGTTACTCCAATGTTATTTCAAATCTATATATTTTGCGGGAACAAGCCTATGCCCGATCATGTCGACGGCAGCGCCGCAGAGTTCTAGCGGCGTATAACCGAGGAGCGGCTCATAATCTCCCTCTTCAGGCTCCATTTTCACAAACAAGGCTTCCGTATATAACGGGCGGAAACCTTCGATGCGTATGCGCACGGGGCCACGCAACTCCCCATGCACCACTTCCTGCGTCGCGGTTGCCATTTCCACCTGCTCCACGTAAGGAAACGGCCCAAGGCGCGATGCCCATGCGCTCGGTAAAGTAAGATACGCGGCTCCCGTATCCACCATAGCGCTCAATTCAATATAATGCTCAGGTTTATTGGCATTCTCAACCCGCACTTGCGTTACAATCCTACCCATTGATTCTCTCCCGGTAAATATGTCGCCTGATTACTTTTTCGCTATAAGCCATAATTTATTCCATAAGTTTAGTTGCGAGTTGTAAGTCCCAAGTTTCAAAGTCCCAAGTTTCAAAAGTTAAGAGTTGGGACTTGCAACCTGGGACTTGGGACTCCCTCTTCAATGTGCCGCCCACTCTATACTCTTCAAATCCACCCCTTCCTGCACCATCTCCCAGAGCGGGCTCATCTGGCGTAGTTTTTCTATATTACTCCTGATAACTTCTATCGCATAATCGATTTCCGCTTCGGTCGTAAACCGGCCAATGCCGAACCTTATCGAAGTATGCGCCATTTCTTCCTCAACGCCAAGCGAGCGCAGAACATAGGAAGGCTCCAAACTCGCCGATGTGCAGGCGGAGCCGCTGGAAACGGCTAAATCCTTTATCGCCATTATCATCGATTCGCCTTCGATATAGGCGAAACTTAAATTGAGATTGCCGGGATAGCGCTGCGTTTCATCGCCGTTCAAAAATACATCCGGGATTTCGCGGGCGACGGCGTTATAAAATTTATCGCTGAGCCGTTTCACCCTAGCATATTCCTCAGGCATTTCTTTTTGCGCGATGGCCGCAGCTTCGCCGAAACCAACTATCAACGGCGTCGGCAATGTGCCGCTGCGCATCCCGCGTTCCTGCCCACCGCCATTGATTAGCGGCTCCAGCCGCACCCTTGGCCGCCGTCGCACATAAAGCGCGCCAATGCCTTTCGGGCCATATATTTTATGCCCGGAAATGCTCATCAAATCGATATTCATTTCCTCGACATTTAGTGGAATCTTGCCGAAGCCTTGCGCCGCATCGGTATGGAAAAACACGCCGCGCTCACGGGTTATTTTCCCGATTTCCTTCAAATCCTGAATCACCCCGATTTCATTATTTATAGCCATTATCGAGACGATAGCCGTCCTGTCGGTAATCGCGTTTTTCAAGTCCTGCAAATCTATCAAGCCATTTTTTCCAACCGGCAGATAAGTCAACTTAAACCCTTCCTGCTCCAAATGGCGGCAAGCATCGAGCACACATTTATGCTCGGTGACGACGGTGATTATATGGTCCTTTTTATCCTTATAAAAATGCGCGATGCCTTTCAGCGCCATATTGTTGGATTCGGTGGCACCGGAAGTAAAAATAATTTCCTTCTCGCTGGCGCCGATTAAATCCGCCACTTGCTTGCGCGCCTTTTCCACCGCTGCCTCCGCCTCCCAGCCATAGGAATGGCTGCGCGAATGCGGATTGCCGAATTTCTCGGTGAAATAGGGAATCATCACCTCGAGCACGCGCGGGTCCATCGGCGTCGTCGCCTGGTAATCCAGATATATCGGCAGTTTAATATTCGGTTTCATGCTGCATTCCTTTGATTGGCGCGGTTATATAACCCCCGCCAAACTTCAATAAATTTATCGATTTCCACCTTGGTATTGTTGATACCAAGACTAATTCTTATCGCCGTTTCCGCCTCTGGTTTTGCTACTCCCATCGCTTGCAAAACATGCGAGGCGGCAACTTTCCCGGATGAGCAGGCTGAGCCGGAGCTAACGGCAATTCCGGCCAAGTCAAACTCTATAACCTGCACTTCGGATTTCACGCCCGGCATGGTGAAACAACTGGTATTTGGCAGCCTTGCGGCCCCTTCACCGAAAACTCGCGCGCTCACTATAGATTTTATCCTCTCTTCCATATAATCGCGCAATATCTTTATTTCTTCAGCTTTATCTAGATTTTCCTGTAAATTTTCGACCGCTGAGCCAAACCCGGCGATAGCAGCCACATTTTCCGTCCCGGCACGTAAGCTGAGTTCCTGCCCACCACCGACTATCATAGGAGATATGGTAATTCCTTTCCGCATAATCAATGCCCCAACCCCTTGCGACCCGCCGAATTTATGCGCCGAAATACTCAGCATATCAACACCCAAATCGGCCATATCCACCGAGATTTTCCCCACCGCCTGCACCGCATCAGTATGGATTATTCCCCCATATGAATGCACCAGCGCCGCGATTTCCTTTATCGGCTGGATGACCCCGGTTTCGTTGTTGGCGAGCATTATGGAAACCAACACCGAGGTGTCATTCCCGCGTAGGCGGGAATCCATAGCCACAGGCCTATCCTCTACTGCAAGAACCTCTCCGTCTCTGGAATATGGATTCCCGCCTTCGCGGGAATGACAAGAGTCTAATACTTTTTTCAACTCCGCCAAATTCACTAACCCATTTTCCTCAACAGGCAGAATCCGCGCATTCTTCGCAGCTTTCAAAACCGAGGAATGTTCCGTTGCCGAAACAATCACTTCATAGCCCTTAACCCCGGAAACCGCCAAATTATTGGCTTCCGTGCCACTGCCGGTGAATATAATATCAGCCCCGCCCGCGCCAAAAACTTCCGCGATTTTAGCCCTGGCATTATCGATAATCTTCCGCGCCGCCCGGCCCGAAGCATGCACGGAGGAAGGATTAAGCGGCGAATGCTCCATGGCTTCCAACACCGCTTTTTTTACCTGCGGTTTAATGGCTGTGGTTGCGTTGTTATCTAAATACATCATATCCCTATCCTCTCACGTCATCCCCGGCTTGACCGGGGATCGCTCCGTGCGGCATATCGTAACGCGGATAGGAGCGATCCCCGGTCAAGCCGGGGATGACGGCGCTGAGCTTCCTCCCACACACATCCGCCAATGTCACCGACCGTAAATACTCATCGATTTTCCCCTCTAAACTATCCCATAAATCATGAGTCAGGCAGCGTTTTCCGGCGGCGCAGCCTTTCTTATGCTTGGAATCATGCCCGCAGCGCGTCATTTTTATCGGCTCCTCCACCGCGTGAATTATATGCGAAATCCTGATATTTTCCGGCTCGCCCGGCAATACATAGCCGCCACCCGGGCCTTTTAAGGATTTCACGAGGCCACACCTGCGCAGCTTCGAAAATATCTGCTCCAGATAAGCCACCGTTATATCCTGGCGGCCTGAGATTTCCGCCAATGTCACCGGTTTGCCGCTTTCTGCGTAAGCTGCGATATCCACCATCGCCATCACCGCATAGCGGCCCTTTGTTGTCAGCATCATTTGCGTATGCTCCAATTTTCCGCCGTTTCCGGCAGGTTTGCATTTTCGTTTTCCAATTCTTCCACTCGCTTTTTCAAAAAATCCATTTCGGTAAACATGGCGTCCAGCGCGCGTTGCACCGGGTCAGCCATACCGCCTTCGCCGGTGCCGTAGGCGCTGAAAATCTCGCAATAGGCCGGTTCGTTAATACCGGTTTTCGGTTTCACCGCCCGCGCCGGCACGCCAACCATGGTTGCGCCGCTTTCCACATCCTTCACCACCACGGCATTAGAGCCAATCCGCGCGCCATCGCCAATCTTAATCGGCCCAAGCAATTGCGCGCCCGAACCGATGATGACGTTATTGCCGATTTGCGGATGCCGCACTCCGGGCTCAGAAGAAGTGCCGCCCAGCGTCACCCCATGATATATCGTCACATCATCGCCAATCACCGCCGTTTCGCCAATCACCACGCCCATGCCATGGTCGATGAAAAAGCGCTTGCCGATACGCGCGCCCGGGTGAATCTCAATCCCGGTGAAAAACCGCCCGGTCTGCGATATGAAGCGCGCCAGCAGCGGCCAGCCTTTATTCCATAATTTATGCGTCAGCCGGTGATACAAAATCGCATGAAACCCCGGATAACACAGCACAATCTCAAGCTTCGATTTCGCCGCCGGGTCGCGCGCGAAAAACGAATCAATCTCCGAAACCACCCCTTTAAACACCGAAATTTTCCTTAAAATCTAACTTTACTTCCCCCAAAGGATTCGCTATATCATCTCGGGTTCCTGGAAGGATATTAGCACACCCCTTTATATTAACCAACTAATTTAGTCAAGTATTATATGCCAGAAGTGATTTTTAGTGGGCCGGAGGGGCGGATTGAGGGGCGTTTTCATAAGAATGAAAATAAGAACGCGCCTGCCGCGCTAGTGCTGCACCCGCATCCGAAGCATGGCGGGACGATGAATAACAAGGTGGTGTATAATATTTACCACGCATTCGTGCGCAATGGCTTTTCGGTGCTGCGGTTTAATTTCCGCGGGGTGGGACGCAGCCAGGGGAAATTCGATAACGGTGTCGGCGAGCTTTCCGATGCGGCGACGGCGCTTGATTGGCTGCAACTGCAAAATCAGGATGCATCGACATTCTGGATCAGCGGTTTTTCATTCGGTGCTTGGATCGCTATGCAATTGCTTATGCGCCGACCAGAGCTTGAAGGTTTCGTTACCGTTTCGCCGCCCGCTAATATGTATGATTTCAATTTCCTCTCACCCTGCCCGTCATCCGGCCTGATATTGCAGGGCGACCAGGATAGCATCGTGCCGGTTGAGGATGTAACCAAGCTGGCCACTAAGCTTTCCAGCCAGAAAAACTCGCGGCTCGATTTCCGCGTCATCCATGGCGGCGACCATTTCTTCCGTAACCATATGGGTGAGCTGGTAACTAACCTCGATGAATATATCTCCAGCCATGTCAAAGAACCGGGAAAACGCAGCCGCGTAAAACCCGACAGAAGGCGCCGCCAGCTCCCGGCCGCCTAAAAAATGTCCTCTAAATCCGAATTCATGAAAATAATGCGGGAACGCGGTTTCCTGCATCAATGCACCGATGAGACGGGGTTGGATGAGAAGCTGTCCGCCGGGAAAACCACCGGATATATAGGTTTCGATTGCACCGCTCCTTCTTTGCATGTCGGGAATTTAATGCAGATAATGGTGCTACGCTGGCTGAAAAATACCGGACATGAGCCGATTATATTATTTGGCGGGGCGACAACCAAAATCGGCGATCCCAGCGGCAAAGACGAATCGCGGCCACCAATGGTCGACACGATGATTGAGATAAATAAAGCGGGAATAAAAAAGAATTTCGAGCAATTCGGTTTGGGCGCGGCAACTTTTGTTGATAATTCCGAGTGGCTAGATAATTTGAATTACATAAAGCTGCTTCGCGATGTCGGCCCGCATTTTTCGATTAACCGTATGATAACTCAAGATAGCGTTAAACTGCGTCTTGAGCGGGAACAAAATCTTAGCTTCCTTGAATTCAATTATATGATTTTACAATCATATGATTTCGTCGAATTGCATAAGAAATATAATTGCATATTGCAGATCGGCGGCTCTGACCAATGGGGCAATATCATAATGGGAATTGATCTAAAACGTAGGCTAGACAATAGAAGATTACTGCTAGCTCATGCTTTGATGAATACAAATAAAGATTATTCTATAAATTGGTCTACATATAAAGAGCCAAATGATAGCTTATTCGGCCTAACCACCCCCCTAATCACCACCTTTGACGGCAAGAAAATGGGGAAAACGGCGGCGGGCGCGGTGTGGCTGAATCCTGATATGCTTTCGCCCTATGATTACTGGCAATTCTGGCGCAATACCACGGATGCGGATGTCGGGCGGTTTTTGCGGTTGTTTACCGAATTGCCGATTGCGGAAATCGAACGGCTGGAAAAACTCCAGGATGCGGAAATAAACGAAGCAAAAAAAATCCTCGCCACAGAGGCAACCGCGCTTTGCCATGGCAGCCAGGCGGCGGAAGAAGCAAAAGCTACTGCGCAGAAAACTTTCGAAGAAGGCAGGATTGGCGAAGCGCTGCCGGTGATTGAAATAAAAAAATCCGAATTGGAAAATGGCATTCCGGCTTTTTCGCTATTTCATAATTGCGGGTTAGCCGCTTCCGGTAGTGAGGCGAAAAAACTCATCCGCGGCAAAGGCGCTAAATTGAATGATGCGGTGATAGAGAATGAATCGCGGCTTGTTACTTTGGCTGATTTGAATGCGGATGGGGTGATTAAATTATCGGCGGGGAAAAAACGGCATATTATTGTGAGGGTGGTTTAGGACCGCCGTCATCCCGGCGAAAGCCGGGACCTAAGCCGACCCTCCGCTGAGGTCCCGGCTTTCGCCGGGATGACGATCCCTCTCTACTGCTCCGCAATACTCGGCATCCAGCTTCTCCCTTCGAGCAGCGTCAACAATATAAGCGCCGGGCGGTTGCCGTTGGTGGCGTTGTTGAATTTTTTTCCTTCTTCCGCCACTTTCTGCCGCCATTTGGCGACATCCGTATCATTGATGGCGATTGCCGCCATCAGCCATCTTTCCGCCGGAATAGTGGTATCGGACGCGAATTTTTTGTTTATTTCCTGCCAGGGGAAAATATTTTTGCTGGAAATCCAGGCCAGGCCGCAAAGGTTCGCCAGCCCATCCGGATAGCTTTTATTCAGGCCGCTTTCAATCGCCCCGTTTTCCATGATAGCCCAGGCGAAACATTGCTGCTGCGGCTGCCAGTAAGTGAGGAGTTTTGCTCCCATATTAGCCGCCATTCCCTTAGCTTTATCCGCCTCCGCTTTTGCGCCCACCTTATCGAAGAAATCCGCTCCCGCTACCAGGCCGCCATATACTTCGGCATTATCCACCAGATATTTCACCTTGTAATCCGGCTTCGCCCAAGTGAGCCCGTTATCAATCACCGATTCGATGGCAATCAGCGAAAGTTTCGCGGCGTTGATTAATTTATCGGCAGGAAGAATTTTCTCCAACTCCTGCTGCTGGCCCGCCGGAAGCGTGGTTTTTATTTTCAAATAAACATCGGCAACCTGGAGGAATGTGGAAGCATAAGTATCCACCGAATCCTTCTTGCCGCTATCTCCAAAAGTGCCGCCCTTGATGGAGCCTTTATAATCATTGATGTAACCGGAACTCTGGTTCTGGCTCACCGCATAGAAATTCGTCCATTTCGCCACTCTTTTCAAATCATCGTAATTTTTTTCATAATGCGAATAAGCCGCGAGCAAAGCCAGCGCCGAGTGATTGGCGAAATAAGGAATCACCCTCAGCGTATCCACTTTTACCACATCCGGATTCTCATTATTTTCGATGGCCTGTTTCCTATCATCGGGATTCTGCGGGTCCCTTTCCCAGCGCATGTTAATAGCGCCGTTAGCCAGCTGGCATGAGCGAATGAGTCCCAGGCAATTATTGATTGCATCCGTCGCCAGCGAAGAGCCGGATTTGGCCGCCACCCCTTGCCCCGCCCGCAATATTCCCGGCACAAAAGCAATCGCGCTCGCACTCACCAAAAATTGCCCCAGAAATTGCCGCCGGTTCAGTATTTTTTTAAACATGCAAAATGTCCTTATAAAATTTTTCTATTTTTATAATACATTTGAATTTGGTTCTGTAAATGGAATAGAGGGAGCTTAACTAAACCTTATTCCGCTGCATCCAGGTAACCGCATAAGGGCATACCGGAATAACTTTCAAGTTTTCCACGCGCGCAATCTCCATAATCCCTTTCATCAACTCCGCCGCAGCACCCTTCCCGCGCAGTGACGGCGGGGTTTCTACATGCAGGATTTGGATGTTTCCGCCATCCCGGCGATAATCGGCGAAAACAATTTGCCCGTCTATTTCAAGTTCATAGCGGTTTTTGGCTTGATTATCTTTTACTTTGCCATTCATAATTTAAACAGTATTTATTATTTACATAATTTATTCCAGATAAAAAGGTTATATGAAATTCATTGATATGCATGGGCAGCGTTTTCCGGCGCTAGGGTTTGGCACTTGGCAGCTACGCGGGGCGGAATGCGAAAGCGCGGTCGGCGCGGCACTCGAAATCGGCTATCGCCATATCGATACGGCGCAGATATATGAGAATGAAGCGGAAGTTGGGCGAGCAATTGCGGATTCCGGGATTGCCCGGGAGGAATTATTCGTCACCACTAAACTCTGGATAAGCAATTTCCATAGAGATGGGGTTTTTTCCTCCATGGCGGAATCGCTGGAAAAATTGCGCATGGATTATGTGAATCTGTTCCTCATGCATTGGCCGAATGAAGAAGTTCCGCTCCGCGAAACCTTGGATGCCATGGGAGAATTATTGCGGCAGGGAAAAACCAAAGCTATCGGAGTCAGCAATTTTCCGGTAGCGTGGATGCGGAGGGCGCTGGAGGAATGCGGCGCGCCTATTGTTTGCAACCAGGTGGAATATCATGTTCTGCTTTCTCAAAAGCCCGTGCTTCAATTTGCGCGCGCGCATGGAATGGCAGTAACTGCTTATAGCCCGCTGGCGCGCGGCAAATTGGCGAATCATCCTTTGCTCGAAAAAATCGGGAAGAAATATGGCAAAACTTCCGGCCAGGTGGCGCTGCGCTGGCTGATTCAGCAGGATGGTGTCGCGGCGATTCCGAAAGCCGCCAGCCAAAAAAACGCGCAGCTTAATTTTGACATTTTCGATTTTAATCTGGATGATTCCGATTTAAAAGAAATCTCGCGCCTGCAAGGCAACACCAGAACCGTGAACCCGGATTTCGCGCCCGCTTGGGATTAATTGGACTAAAAAAAATTGTGCGCTGCGGCAATAGGATTTTTTTGTGCAGTGCGTTTTTAATATATAGCAATAGGTTACAAAAATGCTGCATCGCCACCTAAAATTCTTTCATTCCCAAATTTGACTTCGCTCCGGCAAATCGCGTATAATACAGCTGTAGCCTTGGTTTTCAAAGGCTATAACATAAAGGAGAAAGTTAATGCGCAACCTATACATGCTGTTTTTTATTCTTACTATAATCGGAGGCATAAACTGGGGTTTGATCGGCCTGTTTAATTTCGATCTGCTGGTAACGATATTCGGCACAACTGTCATCACTAAAATAATGCACGTTCTAATCGGCGTTTCCGCGGGCTATCTTTTATTCCACACCATGCATCACAAAGATAAATTGACCACGATGTAGTAAGATATCATAATATTCCAGCCAAAGGGCGGTCTTAAATAAGACTGCCTTTTTGTTTGTCAAAACACCTTGCCCCCTACTATATATCCTTATGGAATTATCATCACTAATTACCGCGTCCGCCTGGATATTGCCGGTTGTTTTCGCCGTTACGCTGCATGAGGCGGCGCATGGGTTCGTGGCCTGGCGCTTTGGCGATGATACGGCTAAAGCTATGGGCCGGGTGACATTTAACCCGCTAAAACATATCGACCCGATGGGCACGGTGATATTGCCGGGGTTATTATTGCTCGCGCATTCGCCGGTGCTGTTTGGTTATGCTAAACCGGTGCCGGTTGATTTCCATAGACTGAAGCCGCAGCGTTTAGGCATGCTTTTAGTAGCCGCAGCCGGGCCAGGAATGAATATATTTCTGGCACTGGTTAGCGCTTTATTCTTGCATCTTGGGCCGGAAACAACTCCGGAAAATATGTCCTGGTTACAGCTCAATCTTTTCCACTCCCTGCTCATTAACTGCGCCCTGGCGCTATTTAATATGCTGCCCATATTGCCACTTGATGGCGGCCGCGTGCTGCGGGCGCTGCTGCCAAATGAGGCCGGAAATAAATATGCGCGGACGGAGCGTTACGGGATGATTATAGTAATCGGCCTGTTAATGCTTCCACCATTAATCGGCATCAATTTTTTCATGAATATATTGGCCGGAGTGAATGAAATGCTGATAACCGCCATACTTTTCCTGACAGGGCACCAGGCGTGACCGAACCTCTCGCGATCCTAAAGAAAACCTATGGTTATGATAGTTTCCGTGAAAGCCAGGCGGAGATTATCGAGCATGTTATTTCCGGGAACAACGCTTTCGTCTTAATGCCGACCGGCGGCGGAAAATCGCTGTGCTACCAGATTCCGGCTTTATGCCGCCCCGGCGTCGGCATTATTATTTCGCCGCTTATAGCATTGATGCAGGATCAAGTGGAGGCGTTGACCCAGCTCGGCATCCGCGCGGCGGCTATAAACTCCAGCATGGGGGCATCCGCTATCGAACAAACGAAAAGACAAATCCGCGCCGGAGAAATCGATATGGTTTATGTTGCGCCGGAGCGGTTGCTGATGGAGGATTTTTTGGCCCTGCTCACTGAATCTCCGATTGCATTATTTGCCATCGATGAAGCACATTGCGTCTCACAATGGGGGCATGATTTCCGGCCGCATTATACTGGATTGGCAATTCTCGCCGAAAAATTCCCCGGCATCCCGCGCATCGCCTTAACCGCCACCGCCGATACGCCGACGCGCAAGGATATAGTAGAACGTTTGCATCTGGCGAATGGCCGCACATTCATCACGGGATTTGACAGGCCGAACATCCATTACAGCATCGTCATAAAAGATAATCCCCGCCAGCAAATCCTGCGCTTCATCAAGGAGAATCACCAAAACGATAGCGGCATCGTTTATTGTTTGTCGCGCAGTGAAACCGATGAAACGGCGGAGTGGTTATGTGGCCAAGGCTTTAAGGCGCTACCGTATCATGCCGGGCTCGGCGCCGATATCCGCGCTTATAACCAATCGCGATTCCTGCGCGAGGATTCCATCATCATGGTTGCCACCATTGCTTTCGGCATGGGCATAGATAAACCCGATGTGCGGTTCGTCGCGCATATGACAATCCCGAAAAATATCGAGGCTTATTACCAGGAAACCGGCCGCGCGGGGCGGGACGGATTACCCGCAAATGCGCTCATGGTATATGGCATGAATGACGCCGCGATGCAGCGCAATTTCATCGAAGGCGGCGGCGCGCCGGAGAATCAAAAACGCATTGAACGGCAGAAGCTGAACTCGCTGCTCGGCCTATGCGAAGCGGCATCCTGTAGGCGACAGATAATGCTCGAATATTTCGGCAATAGCAGCCCTCCTTGCAATAATTGCGATACCTGCCTGGCGCCGCCGGAAACTTTTGATGGCACTATCGCTGCCCAGAAAGCCATCTCCTGCGCTTACCGCACCGACCAAAGATTCGGCGTTAATTATTTGATAGATGTGCTTCTCGGCAAAAACGATGAGCGCATAAAATCATTCCGGCATGATAAAACCAGCACTTTCGGCATCGGCGCCGAATATGGCAAACAGGAATGGCAAAGCATTTTCCGCCAATTGGTTGCGCAGAATTTGTTGCGGGTGGACCTTGCCGAGCATGGCGGATTAAAAATCACCCCGCAAGGCCATGCATTCCTGAAAGAAAAAAAATCCCTGCGCCTCCGGAAATATACCGGCAAGGTGAGAACTCAAACCTCGGAAAGAAAAAGAGAGGTGAAAAACTTTGCGGTAGTCGCCGATGAAAATCTATTCATCGCCCTAAAAACAAAAAGGCTGGAAATCGCCAAGGCGCAAAACCTCCCGCCTTATGTTATTTTCCACGATAAAACCTTACGCGAAATGGCCATCATCAAGCCGACATCAGTCAACGACATGCTGAAAATCAGCGGCGTCGGCGAACAAAAAATGCACCGCTACGGCCAGATTTTCCTTAGCGTAATCGCGGAACATTCCACTCTGGAATAATTATACATGGTTGTATCATCCTTTTGATAATAGCAGCCACCGCCTAAACCCCGACTCTTAAAAAAACCTTAGTATTTTTTTAAAGCAAAACAATTATTGGAAATAACAATGGCGATATCCCTTTAACTTACTGTGTTATTTATGTTATAATTTGAAGATGGATTTGGTTATAAATAGAGGGGAATTTCTCTTTGCATGAGGGGTATTTTGCATAGGATTTCCAGAGTTTTGCGTGGTTCTGTAATTAGGCGGATGAAGGGATTCCCACGCCCCTTCCACACCAGCCGTGGCAACACGTTTGTTGAACTGACGATAGTATTGGTTGCGATAGCGTTGTTGATATCGGCGATATTGTTTGGGCAGTCGGTTATCAAGTCGGCGAAGATAGTGAGTTTGGTGAAGGACCAGGAGGCGTTGATTGATGAGCCGATAGCGCTTTACCGGGAAAAATATGGGCATTTGCCTGGGGATAATCCAAACTCCGCCATCTACCCCGGCAATGGCAACGGCATTATAGATTCTTCGGAGCTGGCTAATATTTTTCCGGAGTTGGTAAATTCCAAGATGCTCTCCAAATCAACCTCTGATATCACCGGCAATAACAATTGCATGAAAATTTCCTATGGTGACGGGGCGTGTTTTGAGATGGCGGTGGATAATATCCGCGGGCTATATGTCGTCCTCACGCGGAATATTGCGGGCAGCGCGCCGAACAGCTATCCGCCGGTATTGAAGGGCGATGACGCGAAGAACTTTGATTTGAAGATGGGCGGGGATGGGATGATGAATGTCAATCCTGTCAGCCTCGATGTTGTCTGGAGCCAGTCCGATTCGGGAGTGGTGGCGCTGAATAACGATGCGTTGGGCATGACTGCCAACGCCGTGCAAGTACAGGCCACGGTGGCCTCGCTCGTTTGCGCGGCGGGTGATAATTACATTCCATCCTGCGGCGGACATAATATAGTTTACGCATCGGGATTCTGCACGAAGAGCAGCGGCTCATACTGCTTTGGCAACTCGGTTGTCGGCGGCGGCAGCGGTAGTGGCGGCACGGGAGGAACGGGAGGCAGCGGTGGAGCGGGCGGTTCCGGTGGGACTGGCGGCAGCGGCGGTAGCGGTGGGACTGGCGGAACCGGAGGTTCGGGAGGCAGCGGCGGCAGCGGCGGCGCGGGCGGTTCCGGTGGGACCGGCGGCAGCGGTGGTTCAGGTGGTAGCGGTGGTTCGGGAGGAACCGGAGGCACGGGTGGCAGCGGCGGCGATGGTGGTACTGGTGGTAACGGTGGTACTGGCGGTACCGGAGGCAGTGGTGGTGATGGTGGTACTGGTGGCACCGGAGGTACCGGCGGCAGTGGCGGCGATGGAGGTTCGGGTGGTACCGGAGGAACGGGAGGTAATGGCGGCACCGGTGGTAACGGTGGAACCGGCGGCGATGGTGGTTCCGGTGGTAATGGCGGCAGCGGCGGCGCATCCGGATGTACATTATTAACATCACCCGCTTTGGATTATTGCGCACCGACCCAAGGGCAATATTCTGTATTGCCTTCCTCTTATTATTTGGGCGACCAGGGATGTTTCGGTAGTATCCAATCAGGGCCGGATAATTGCTCAATCTGCTGTCTGTATGGCCCAGGCACCGGCGGCAGCGGCGGCGCAGGCGGCAGCAATGGCGGCTGCGCCACGGATTTGGATTGCGCCGGCACCGGCTGCTGCACTAACGGCAGTTGCGTCGCCCTGGGCCTGGGCCAAGGTCAATGCCAGGCAACGCATATATGTGCGAGTGATGAGGATTGCACCGATGGATGCTGCAACGGCGGCCGATGCAACGCCGCACTAGTAGGATGCATGGGCGGCAGCGGCGGAGCAGGCGGTGGCGGCGGTGGTAATGGCGGGGCAGGCGGAACGCCGGGAGGTTGCGTGCCTCCTGGGACAGTCGGCTGTGTTTGCGCCACGGATGCTGATTGCTTCCTCGGACTAAGTTGCTGCGGCAGTGTATGCACAACTTCCTCCTGTCCCAGCTGCAAAGCTCGGCAGGCAAATTGTAATACCAATAGTGACTGCTGTGCCGGATGCTGTACATTCAACTATACCTGCAGCGGTCCCTCATCTCTTCCAAGTGACCCATCGTGCCTGGGAAATTGCGTAAGCGGTTCTTTAGTGTCCTGCGCCACAATGCCTTGCTGCCCGGGTCTTGGTCTCTATTGCGCAAATGTTGCCGGAAGCGGCCCCATTTGCCTCTTCGGCACCGGCGGCAGCGGTGGAGCAGGCGGTACAGGCGGCGCAGGCGGAACTGGCGGCGGTCCGGTAGGCAGTGGCGGTTGCTGCACCACCAGCACCAGAAGCTGCAGAACCTGCTGCAATAATTATTATTACCCGGACGATCCCGCTAATACCGCTTATAACGATTGTCTCCAACGTTCCAGCCTGATTTATGCCGATTGCGGGATAACCGACACCTCCTATTGCAGCGGCCCCGTCCTCGACAGCTGCCTCAACAATTATAACTTCGGATGCACCGCGGATAGTGATTGCTGTAACTCATCCAGTACCTGCACTGACAATTATGGCGCCAACTGCAGTTCATATGGTAACAACCCCGCTAACCCATGCATCGCCTACGGCACAGGTGTCTGCACTCCAGGCAATGGAACAGGTGGCGCAGGGGGTGCAGGGGGAATGCCGGGATGCATGATACCACCTTATGCTGCTAATGAAGCCATCGGCTGCCCTTGCAACACGAACCCGGATTGCATACCGGGACTATATTGCTGCGGCGCTATGTGCACAACCTCCTCCTGTACAGGCGGCGCAGGCGGAACTGGCGCTCCCGAATGCTCCCCTTGCACTCGAAACTCCGACTGCAGCCTTAATGTCTGCAATACCTATCTTGGTATATGCGAAGGCCTATCCATGCCCGGCGGCGGCTCCGAATGCCCAACAACCGGCGGCGCAGGTGGAAATAGTGGGGCCGGTGCGGGTGGAAATAATGGTGGCTGTACCGGTCCCGGTACTGCATGCACAATCGGGGCGAGTTGCTGCTCCGGATTATGCGGTAATACGAATATGTGCTGCAACGCATCCGGCGCCGCATGTAGCGTAAATTCGGATTGCTGCAATGGAACATGCGATAGCACTACACTAATGTGTGTTTCAACTACCGGCACAGGTGGAGCAGGCGGAAGTGGGGGCGCAGGCGGCAGCAGTGGAACGGCATGTTCTTTAGCTGCCAACTACACAAATGCCAACGGCATGCTGGAAGACGATACCGACAATTGCTCAGCAGGCTGCTGCGTAACTTCCGGCTCTACCACAGTTTGTGTCCCCCCCAATGAGCAGCCCAGCTATTCCCTGGCATGCGCCACAACCGGCGGCACAGGCGGCAGCGCAGGTTCCGGCGGCAGTAGCGGTTCACCAACTTACACATCGGTGCTTTGCCCATTAGGTAGCGCGGGTAGCGTTTATAATGAATATATCTACGATTCCGCCACCAACACTTGCCAACCAAGGCCAACAAACTTCGATTCCGGTAGCTGTGTCGTTCATATTGGATACAATGATCCTCCAGGAACTGCATATTGCTGTTCCATGTTTTCCTCTTTGTATTGCCGTTATTAAAAATTCCGGCAATGGGAAGTCGCCGGGTTTTCCGGAATTTGCTGCCGTATAACTTGAAATCTATCGGCTCGTAATGCTTACCACCGGACAAAATTTGAAAAAGCTAGGAAATACGGCACTTTCCCCTCCCCCCTCTTCGGGGGGGAGGGCCAGGGAGGGGGGAGGTGAGGCAATTTCAAGCTTCTCGGGTCATGCCGCTTGACCCCCACCCTGGCCCTCCCCCTTAAAGAAAGGGGGAGGGGAAAGTAAGGCGCTTTGAATTTTGTTCGGTGGTAAGCTCGTAATGACAAATCCCTCCAAATAACCTATATTGCCCGCCATGAAAGAACCCATCATCATTCTCACCGCGCCGAATGGGGCGAAAAAAACTAAGAAGGACCATCCTAATATTCCGCTTTTTCCGGAGGAAATTGGGGTTGCGGCGAGGGATTGCCGGGATGCCGGGGCGGCTTTGATTCACCTGCATATCCGGGATGAAAGAGCAGTGCATACTATCGATGTTGATGGTTATAAAAAGGCCATCGCGGCGATAAAAAATCAGCTCGGGGATGATTTGATTATTCAGGTTACCAGTGAATCGGTGGAAATTTTTTCTCCCGAAGAGCAGATTGCCATGGTGCGGGAATTGAAACCGGAAGCGGTATCGCTAGCTATCCGTGAAATCATTCCCACTCAAGCGGACCAGCCGCGCGCCGCGGAATTTTTCGCCTGGCTGCAAGCAAATAAAATAGCGCCGCAATTCATTCTATATTCGCCCGAGGAAGTTAAATATTTCGCCCGGCTGGTGGAGGAGAAAATCATTCCGCAGGATAATAAATTCGTGCTATTCGTGCTCGGCAAAAAGAACGGTCCGAATATCGAATCCGCTTATGCCAAGCCGGAGGATTTACACCCTTTTGTCGATATCTATGAAAAATATTTAAAAAGCCACGATGTAAAATGGGCAGTGTGTGCATTTGGCGGTTATGAAAATAAATGCATGTTGGAAGCGGTGAAATTAGGCGGCCATGTGAGAATCGGTTTTGAGAATAATATATTGATGGCGGATGGCTCGATTGCCCCGGATAATGCCGTGCTCATCCGGCAATTCGTGAATTCGCTGCCGAACGGAGGAAGGCCTATCGCGAATGTTAAAACGGCGAAAGAAATGTTGGGGATGGTTAGGTAAAACTTACGCCGCTTCTTCCTGGTCAAACAGGCCGAATTCATCTATCGCCCGCATTAACGGCGCATTATTTTCTTTATTCGCCAGCAACCCTTTCAGCAGCGCCGCCAGCGGCTCATATTGATTACCGGCGCCTTTGCGCGCATCATAAATAATCCTATCTTCATAGCCGGTGATCCACAGCGCTTCCGGGTTCCGCCGCGCGATTATCAAATCGCCCTGCATCTCCAAATATGGCGTGCGGTGAGATTTCATTATCACCAGGCCATTACCGATTATGGCATCAATTACCTGTTGCAAGCCTTGCGATATATCAAGCCCAAACTTGGCGAAATCCGGCTTATCGATAACGCTTACCACTTCCAGTTTCCCTGCCTCAGTAGACATTGCATAGCGCGATTTTTCGATTCCCGATAAGCCTTTCTGCGAATCCTTATGAATCGCCCAGGCTTTTTCCACCGGCACCGCGAAAGCTTTATGGCCCTCGATTTCCCGGCATTGGAAATAATAATGGTTATTGATGCCGAGGCGTTTCAGCTCGATTTGCAGAAGCCGCAAAACATCGGCACTATCATTCACGCTATCGATAATCGGCGTCTGGTTTTCGATGGTGATATAGGGGCGGCTTTTAAGCTGGCGGATTGCCGCTTCGGTAACCGGAATACGCGTGTAATTGCCGTTTTCATCCTTGATATATTCACGGGTTTTCTTATCCTTCAGCAGGATTTCGTCCGGGTGGGTGAAATGCACCATGAAAGCGAGGTTCACCGAAGGGTGCATCGAATGGAATAAATCGATCATTGCCAGGAAATTACTATCGAACCGGAATGGATAAAAGGCCAACTCCTTGGTACCGATGCGCAGGGTTTTGAGGCCCGCTTCCGCCAGCCCGTGCAGATAATCAAACAGGTTATTATTAGAAAGCACCATCGGGTCACCGCCGGAAAGCAGGGCTTCCTTGATCGGGAATATTTTCTGCTGGCCGGGATTTTCTCTTTCGGCCTTTTCCGCTTTGGCATTATGCTGGCGGACATACTGCGCCACTTCCGTCACATCCGCGATATCTTTTTCGGTTTTATTAGTCAGAAAATCCGAGCGATAGCAATAGCGGCACCAGGAAGAACAGGTGCGCACCACATAAAGCAGAATCAGTTCATATTTATGCAAAAGCCCGCTGACCGGGCTGTATTTAAGCTGATTGGATGGGTCGCGCTCGCCGGATAAATCAGCGGTTTCTTCGGGCCGGGCTTTGATGAGGTTAGTAATCGCGGTGCTGGTGGCGACCAAATCCATGTAATGTTTAGTAGCGCGCGGCGGCAGGCGGTCCGATACTCCGGCTTTAACCAAATCCGTTATTTCATCTTGAGAATAAAGATTAGCGCCGCCCTTTTTCAAATATTTATTATAGCCGCGAATATCGTGGGAAATGTAGCGGTTGAATTTAGTTTCCTTGATTATGAAATTTGGCTTGGCAGAATTCGCGCTGGCAAGATTCGAGCGGCTCCCGGACATATATAAAAACCTCTGGCTTATATAAAATCAAAATCTTCTGTGGGTAACCCTGTGGATAACCCGGAATAAATCTTCGGGGACTCTGGCATAAATCTATAGAAAAATCAACAAGGATTTTATAAATTGTTAATAATTTCAATATGTTGCAGTGCAGCATGGGGATGGTTATCTAGCGAGTTTTAACTTTATCCACTCCTATCGGAGTAACATTGATTAAAATATCTGCCGCCATTTTTGTAAATTCCGTATTTTCCGCCTTGCGGGCGAGATATGTATCCAGCCGCTCTATGGGATAAAACTGGAGCTGCGGTTTCTTTGTATCGTCATTAGTACCGGGGACAAAAGCGGCAACAAACCCTTTTTCCCTCATCATTGCACGAAGATCGGCTTGAAGATTATTAAGATTTTGTCCCTTCTGCAACGCCACTTTACCGCCAACAATATGCCGTATAAGCCTTTCCGGGTCCTTAATAGCTTCCTTTATTTTGGTATCGGGAACGTTGTATTTCTTTAGTAAAGGCCCGAGGCCCGATATGATCTCCGATTGCTTCTTCTTATCATTACCATCATTACCGAGAAAATCTTTAGCCCAAACAGCCTTATCCCTAAATTGCACCATAAGCGACCCGGTATTTAGAATTTCACCGTCCTCTCCTCGTGCACGCTGGTAAAATAGGCGATTTTCCTTGTGGCCTAAAAGCTGCTCGTTTTGTTTTGAATTCAGGATTCTCATACCGCCGATTAATGCCCCTTTTCCGGACATTTCTTCTAGTTGGGTAACTAATCGTGCTATTTGGGAATTCGCAGCAACATCTATTTTTGGTAACGCATCTTTTCTCCTATCCTCCATAATTCTGCGCAACTCTGCGTTTTTCATATCCCTCCTGCACTGGTATCCCAAAAATTGATCAAGAAGCCGCGTAGCTTCTGTTTCAGTCCTATCTTTACCTTGATCTGCGCCAAGCGGTTCTATAGCCAAAGCAGGGTTTGCTGTTTCCACACCCACACTTTTACCCGTGTTATTGACCTGGTTTGAGGCCCGCTCATTCTCTGTAGCTTTCCGTTTATCGCTGAAGTACTTTTCCTCACCTGGTAACTTTTCTACTATCTCTCGAAGCCCCATTATTATGAGGCTACTCTTGGGTATTTGGATAATTTCGCCTGCAAACTGAGTACCTTCACCATTACTTCTTTCAAATTCTTCTTTAATTGTACCACTATTTCTTTTCTCCCTCGAATTTCGAATAAATTCTCCTCTCAGAAGTGTATCTAATATATTTTTATCCCCTATCTCCATCATCTCTAAAGCAAACGTTACCATATGTTCTGGGTAGGTAAACCCATCTTTTTCAATAAGTGTGCTCATTCCATCTTTGAATTTGTCATATTCTAACTTCTGCTCTTTCAAACCCTCATCCAATGAGCCATCCCATTTTCCGGAAAAAGCTCTTATGGGATTTTTGTCCTCAAGAAGATCTAGGACTTCATCAACAGTACCTATATTTATATTGTTATTTATTAATCTACCGAATTCCTGGTCAGTAAGTTCTTTAGCGGCAGCAGCGTCTTTTCCATCTTCAACCAGGCCTCTCACATTTACCCCTTTTAAAGATTCTATTGCATTCATTATTACTTCAGGTTTAACATGTTCTGCTGTATTAAGAAAAATATCCTCTACAAGCAATCTCGCAGCAGAAGTGCCAATATTACCTTCCTCAAAAGCCTTTATTACACGCTCTATCTCATAAGTGCCTTCGGTTGAGTTTCTTACCAAGTTAAAATTTTGCCAAAGTGGAGTAGCTGCTGAGTATAGATTTTGTTCTTCCGCCATAGATCCTTTCCTTATTAAATCTGATGGGATTAATTATAGCATTACCGCACCGAAGAAATATTAAGATTTTGTTAAGATTTCTTAATGATCATTTGCTAAGGTTGAGAAATATGACAACGGAAGCGTCACAATATATCTGTTTAATTTCAATGTGTTAGGGCGAGCAACTTCCATATATGCGAATAATTGACAAAATTTCGCATAAGCTTTATGCTATAGGGATTAAATGATTGGAGATAAATTTATGACCATCCATGTTTCACTTCCCGCAGAGTTGGAAGCCCGTGTTCACAGCGAAGTGGCAACCGGCCTATATAGCAGCGCCAGCGAAGTAGTGCGCGAAGCCTTGAGGAATTTTTTCTCCCCCAGCTTCACCCCGGAGGAAATCGCCTGGCTGAAAACTGAAATGCGGGAGCGCGTCGCAGAACTGGAAAGGGGGGAATATGAACCGCGAACGGTTGATGAATTTTTTAACGAGATTGACCGCCAGTTGATGGAAAAAAATGTATAGGTTCATCCTTACCAAAAAAGCGGAACAGGAATTAAGCAGGGAAATAGAATACTCCGAGAAGAAATGGGGTAGAAACCACGCTTTGTCGTATTCTCATGAGTTACGATTGAAAATTAATAATATCTGTAAAACCCCTTATATCAATCCTGTGCAGCACCAGATGGGAAACGATATCCGGGCTGTAATCCATAAAGGAAACTGGATCATCTATCATATAAATGAAGAGAAAAAGCAAATCGAGGTGCTTGGTTTTCCCAGCATTTATAAAACATTAAAAGATAATCAGTAATTATAAAACCTTCCCCACCGCCTTCCCCAGCTTCCCGATAATCTCGTCAATATGCTTCTCCTCAATAATAAACGGTGGGGAGAGCATTATATGGTCGCCGTTTTTGCCGTCAATGGTGCCGCCCATGGGGTAGCACATTAGGCCTTCCTGCATCGCGGCGGCTTTGATTTTGGTGTTTATTCCGAGCTTGGCATCGAATGGCTGTTTGGTTGTGCGATCCTCGACTATTTCCAGGCCGACGAATAATCCCTTGCCGCGGATATCGCCGATATTGGGATGATTGCCGAATTCTTTTTCCAACGCCGCTTTCAATGACGCGCCTTGTTTCCTCACATTCTCCAGCAGATTTTCCTTTTCTATGAATTTCTGCACGGCCAAAGCAGCAGCGCAGGCGGTGGCGTGGCCCATATAAGTATGACCATGCTGGAAAAACCCGCTGCCTTGATGAATCGCATCATATATTTTTTTGGAAACCAGCATGGCGCCGATTGGTTGATATCCGGCCCCGAGGCCCTTGGCAATCGCCAGGATATCAGCGGTAACACCCTCCTGCTCGGCGGCAAATAATGAGCCAACCCGGCCCATGCCGCACATCACTTCATCAAGAATCAACAGCACTTCATATTTATCGCAGATTTCCCTGATGCGCTTGAAATAACCGGGCACCGCGGGAACGCAGCCCATAGTCGCCCCCACCACCGGCTCGGCGATGAATGCCGCGACATTCCCAGCACCCAGCTGCAAAATCATTTCCTCTAATTCATTCGCCACCCGCAAACCATATTGCTCGGTGGTTTCGCCCTCTTTTTTTCCACGATATTCATAGCAGGGAGAAATATGCTGCATCGGCACCAGGAGCGGCTCAAACTGCGCCCTTCTCCAGCGATTGCCCCCGGCGGAAAGCGCCCCCAAAGTGTTGCCGTGATAACTCTGCCAGCGCGCGATAATTTTCGCTTTATCCGGCTTGCCGATTTCCAGGAAATACTGCCGCGCGATTTTTATCGAAGCCTCCACCGCCTCGGAACCACCCGAGAGGAAATAAACCCTCTCCAGGCCCGCCGGCGCGCGCTCTATCAGAAAATCCGCCAATTCCTCCATCGGCTGATTGGTGAAAAACCCGGTATGGGCGAAGGCCAGGCGCGACACCTGGTCAATAATCGCCTCCCGCGCCGCCATATTGCTATGTCCCAGGCAAGAAACCGCCGCACCGGAAGAACCATCCAGGTAACGCTTGCCCTCGGCATCTATGATGTAACAACCATCGCCTTTTACCGCCACCGGATAATTAGTTTTCGTATGCCGGTGAAAAACATGTCCCATATCATTATGCTCCATAATTTTAATGGGGGCTTATATAACATTAAAAAACTTCACGGGCAAAAATTTTATAGGATAGCCTGTCAGGCAACCCTTGCTCTTCCCCTGCAAACCCCATATAACCTCATTTGTTTTTCATACGGATTATTAAGAATCATGGAAAAGAAATCAGAGCAATTGGTATTTTCCGGCATCCAGCCGACCGGAAATTTGCATCTCGGTAATTACCTCGGGGCGATTAAGAATTGGGTGGCTTTGCAGGAAAAATACCGCTCGATTTTCTGCATTGTCGATATGCATGCGATAACCGTGCCGCAAGACCCGGCGGAATTGGCCCGGAATATCCGGCTTACGGCGGCAACTTATATTGCCTGCGGGATTGATGCGGAGAAAAATATCATATTCCCGCAAAGCGCAGTGGCGGGGCATGCGGAGCTGGGCTGGATTCTGGGGTGTATTACACCGCTTGGCTGGCTGAACCGGATGACGCAGTTTAAGGAGAAGGCCGGCCCGGAACGGGAGGGCGCATCGCTGGGATTATATGGTTATCCGGCGCTGATGGCCGCCGATATTCTCCTTTATAAAACCACCCATGTCCCGGTGGGCGAAG